>Ga0209805_1000001_pt1 | contig 223647 bp, 216 predicted proteins | sample GraSoiAngelo_148_FD_185905 | JGI IMG/M metagenome (GOLD analysis project Ga0209805, IMG submission 185905) | Grasslands soil microbial communities from the Angelo Coastal Reserve, California, USA - 14_1009_09_20cm (SPAdes) (version 2) | ecosystem: Environmental > Terrestrial > Soil >...
CCCCGGTCATGATCGGCATCAGCAGCCCGCTTCATCTGCTCATCGCCGGTTTCGCGTTGTACGAGGCCTGGAAGCTGAACCGGGGCGTGGCGCTCAGGGTGACGGGACCGTATCAGGCGTCTCGGGCCGCGTCCGCCTGATCCGCTCGCCGTGAGCGACGCTCCTCGGGGGGCCCCGTCGAGGTGCCCCCAGTGCGGCACGGACGTGGCGGCCGCACTGCTCGCGTGTCCTTCCTGCCACCGCCTCGTCCATGCGGACGAACTCAAACGCCTGGCCGCTGCCGCAGAGCGCGCCACGCAGGCTGGCGACCGGAGCTCGGCGCTGGCCGCCTGGCGCGAGACGCTCGACCTGCTGCCCGGAGACTCGACCCAGCATCAGGTGATCTCCGCCCGCATCCTCGAGCTGAGTCGCGCCATCGATCGGGAGCCGCGCGTCGCGAAGCCCACCTCGCGCGTGGGCACGAGCGCCGCGGGACTGGGCGCGCTGGGCGCCCTGCTGCTCAAGTTCAAGTTCGCCCTCGTCTTCCTCCTCACGAAGGCCAAGCTGCTCCTGCTCGGACTCACCAAGGCGAGCACGTTCTTCACGATGCTGCTCTCGGCCGGCGTCTATTGGACCATCTGGGGATGGAAGTTCGCGCTGGGCGTCGTGCTGTCCATCTACGTACACGAGATGGGCCACGTCCAGGCGCTGCAGCGCTACGGCATCAAGGCCACGGCCCCGATGTTCATCCCGGGTGTGGGCGCGGTGGTCCGGCTGAAGCAGTATCCCGCCGACCGACGCGAGGACGCGCGCGTCGGACTCGCGGGCCCGATCTGGGGCCTGGGCGCCGCAGCGGTGGCCTATGGTGTGTACCGCGCGACGGGGAGCGCGATCTGGGGCGCCATCGCGCACTTCGGCGCCTGGGTGAACCTCTTCAACCTGCTTCCGGTGTGGCAACTCGACGGAGGGCGGGGATTCCGGGCACTCACCCGGGGCCAGCGTTGGATCGCCGCAGCAGTGATCGGCTCGATGTGGCTTCTCACCGGCGAGGGGCTGCTGGCCCTGCTCGGCATCGCCGCGGTGGCGAGCGCCGGCTTCGCCGAAGCGGCGGATCAACCCGATCCGACCATCCTCGTGCAGTACGGCGTGCTCGTGGTCGTTCTGTCGCTCCTGAGCTGGAGCGCCGTTCCGACCGGCGCCCGGTAGACAACCGAATGCGCGCGCGGGACTTGACTGCACTGGGCCCTAATCGACTATGTTTGCCGTTCGGCCGTGAATCCATTGGAGCGCCGGGATGACGTACATCATTGCAGAGCCGTGCATCAACCTAAAAGACCGATCGTGTGTGGATGTGTGCCCCGTGGACTGCATCTACGAGGGGGAAGACCAGCTGTACATCCACCCGGACGAGTGCATCGACTGCGGCGCCTGCGAGCCGGAATGCCCCGTCACGGCAATATTTCCCGAAGAGGACACGCCGCCGCAGTGGAAGTCTTACATCGCGAAGAACCGGGACGTGTTCCAGGGTGCGAGCCCGCCTGGTAAGCCGCAGCGCAAGGGATCGTAGAACCGACCCCGGGCCCGACAGCCCGGGGTTCTCGTTTTTCAGGGCAGACCGCTCAGAAAATCGGCCAGCAGCCGACCGGTGGCGAGTGGCTGCTCGAGCGGCGCGAGGTGGCCCGCCGCAGGGATCAGGTGACATCGGGCGCCGGGGATGAGCGCCGCCATGGCGTGGGCGGCGTCGGGGGGCGACACCTGGTCGTCCTGGCCCACCACGATGAGCGTCGGGACGCGCACGGCACGGAGCGTGGCGGTCGAATCGGGCCGGTCGCGCAGCACGCGCAGCGCGCCGACCAACCCGGGCACGGTCCAGCGGCGCGCCATCTCGCGCACCTGTGTCGCCACTTCCGGCTGCGTGGCGAGCGTGGCGGGGGCGAGCAGGCGCGGCAGCAGTCGATCGGTCACGGCGTCCTGCCCCTGCTGCTCGGCGACCGCCGCGAGCTCGTCCCGGGCGCGCTTCCCTTCCTCGGAGTCCGCCTCCGCCTTCGTGTCCGCCAGGACGATTGCCCGGACCCGCTCGGGATGACGCCGCAGCAGCTCGAAGACGACGTACCCGCCCATCGACAAGCCGCACACCACCGCCGCCCCGATGCCGAGTGCGTCGAGCACGGCCACGAGGTCGTCCGCGTAGCGGGCCAGGGTATAGCCGTCGCTCGCGGGCGCGCCCGAGGCACCCACGCCGCGCAGATCGGGCGCGATACGTTTGACGCGCGACAGCGTAGCGAGCTGGTGACGCCATACCGTGTGGTCGAACGGGAAGCCGTGCACCAACAGCACGGGCTCACCCTCGCCTCGCACGTCGACGCCGAGCTCCACGTCGCCTGCGGGCACCCGGACGGGAGCGTGGCCGCCCGAGGACCGGGGCCCGAGAAACCGGACGATCTCCTCCGGAATCGGGGTCGCGCGCCCGATGCGGTCGATGCAGACGAAGACCATCTCCGCTTCGGCCACGAGCACGTCGTCGGCGAGACGCCGGACGGCGTGGCGCAGCGTGAGGCTGGTCGTGCCCCGGTGGGTGACCGTCGTCTCGATGCGCAGCACGTCCCGGGACAAGGCCGCTGCCTTGTACTCGACGACCGCCTTGCGCACGGCCGGCCAAACGCCGTTGCGCTCGAACAGATCCATCCCCGGTCCACGAGCCAGCGCATCCCAACGGGCCCGCTCGAGCAGCGTCAGCAGGGCGGCCTGGTTCAAATGGCCGAACGCGTCGCATTCGTACGGATAGACGGTCAGCTCGACGGTCGGGAACGGAGTCATGGGAGAGCAAACGTATGCCAAAAAACGACGCGTTGCACGTCGCCACTGGCCAGTCGCATGAGGTGGGCGAAGGCCTTGGCGCCGTATGTGGCATCCAGGGTCAGCCCGTGTTCGGAGGCGAGCCGACCCGCCGCCTCCCCTTCCGGCGTGGGGTGGCCGTAGCCCCGCCCCAGCCCATCCACTACCACCAGGGGGAAACGGGAACCGGGAAACGCGATGCGGATGCGATGCCGTGCGAGCAGGCGTGCGGCCCGCAGCGCCAGCGACATCGTCCGCCAGCGATTGGCCACGATCCTTGGCGCCACCCGGACGCCGACGACCCGGGTCGGCCAGCCGAGTGCGGTGACCGCCAGGGTCACCCCTGCGGCAGTCCCGCCTGTGCCCAGGGGGAGGACGATGGCGTCCGGGGGCTCGGCCATTTGGGTAGGGAGCTCCAATCCCGCGAGAAACTGTCCCACCACCGCTCGCGGATGGGCCCCGCCGCCGGGAATCCAACGCCGCACGCCGAGCGTGCCGGCGCGCCGCCAAGCGGCCAGCACGGCGAGTGGAAGGGTCGCGGGTCCGCGCGCGTGTACGATCAGCGCGGCCCGCCGGGCGCAGGCCGCGGCGACGGCGCGGCTCTCGACGGTGTCGGGCTGGCGGAACTGCGCCAGCACGGTGCGGTGTCCCAGAGCGGCCGCGTGCACCGCGGTGCCGAGGCAGTGCGTCGAGCCCGTGCCGCCCGCTGTGACGAACACCGTTCCCGGGGAGACGCCGGCCAGCAGGAACTCGAGCCCGCGCACTTTATTGCCGCCGCCCTGCGCCGCGGCCCGGTCTTCGCGCTTGAGGCAGAGCCCCGCCACGCCGAGCGCGCGTGCCAGCCCGGGCGCCGGCTCGAGCGGCGTGGGCCACGCGCCAAGGCGACAGGGCGCGAGCGCCGCGCGTATCTTTTGACTGAGCAGCGCCGGATCAGACACCTGGACCCCGATCCCGAGGATGCCGATGCAGGTTGCCACCGACTACATCCGCCACGCCGCGCGCGCCGCCCGCAAGTACGCGGGCGACCCGCTCGGGGGCCCGCCTCCCTCCCAGCCGCCAGACGCCGAATTCTACAAGACCCTCGCCAAGGCGCTGGAGGAGATCGCCGCGGGCCTGGACGCGCTCAGCAAGCAAGAGTGACCTACATCCGTACGCCCGCGGAGCTCGCCGACGCCGTCGCGACGCTGCGGCGCGAGCCGCTCGTCGCCGCCGACACCGAGGCGGCGAGCTTTCATCGCTACCGCGACCGCATCTATCTGGTCCAGCTATCGAGCCCGACGCTGACGGCGATCATCGACCCGCTCGCGATCGCCGACCTCTCGCCCGTGGGCGGGCTGCTCGATGACCCGCAGGTCGAGAAGATCTTCCACGATGCCGACTACGACCTGCGGATCCTGGACCGCGACTACGGCTTCCGGGCGCGCCGGCTGTTCGACACCCGTATCGCCGCCCAGCTCGCGGGCGAGCCAGCGGTCGGGCTCGCCGCGCTGCTCGAAAAGTACGTGGGCGTGAGGCTCGCCAAGGAGCACCAGAAGGCCGACTGGTCGCGCCGGCCGCTGCCCCCCGCGATGCTCGCGTACGCCGCCGCCGACACGCAGCACCTGCCGGCGCTGCGCGAGGCGCTGCGCTCCCGCCTCGCGGCTCTGCAGCGGCTCACGTGGGCCGAAGAGGAGTTCACCCGTCTCGAGGACTTGCGCTGGACCGGGACCTCGGACGGCGGCAGCCCGGACGCGTTTCTCCGCGTCAAGGGTGCGAAGGTGCTGCCACCGCGCCAGCTGGCGGCGCTGCGGGAGCTGTATCGCTGGCGCGAGACGGTGGCGGCGGAGCAGGACCGGGCGACGTTCCGCATCATCGGAAACGACGCGCTGCTCGCGGTGGCCCGCGCCCTGCCACGGTCGCACGCGGAGCTGGAGCAGGTGGACCAGGTACCCCCCGCGCTGGGCGCGCGCCACGGCGCCGCCCTGCTGGATGCCGTGCGCCGCACACTCGACCTCGACGAGGCGGACCTGCCGCACGTGGAGCGCACCCCCCGGACGCCGCGTGACCCGAGCGTCGAGGCGCGCGTCGAGCGACTCAAGGCCGCCCGCAACCGCGTCGCCCAGGAGCTCGGCCTCGACCCCGGCGTGCTGTGCGGCCGCTCGACGCTCGAGGCCGTCGCGCGCGCCGCACCCCTCCCAAACGACCGCGCCGGGCTCGCCCGAATCGGGGAGCTCCGGCGGTGGCAGATAGCAGCGCTGGGAGACGCGCTGTTGGCGGCGCTCGGCTAGGGCGCGCTAGAGGCCCATCAGCGCCCGCACTTTGGGGTCCATCCGCTCGGGACTCCAATACGGCTCCCACACGATCTCGATGTCCACGTCCTTCACCCCCTCGAGCCCACGGAGCACCCGGTAGGCGTCGTTGGTGATCATCGGACCCGCGGGGCAGCCCGGCGAGGTAAGGGTCATATTCACGCGCACGTCGCCCCCCGCGATCTCGACGTCGTACACCAGGCCGAGGTCGATGATGTTCATATCGAGCTCGGGATCTTTCACCTGGCGCAGCGCCTGACGCACCGACTCTTGCGTGAGTTCCGCCGGCACGGTCATCAACCAGCTCCTTCCGTCTCCCCGTTCCGAACCTAGCGGGCCGCGTAGCCGCGCACCAGGCAACGGCGGCGCCGCGCGATCCAGCCGTACACGCGGCGCGCGAGCGGCAGCACCCCCGGCAGCCGGAACGGCCACGCCAGCCAGCGGCGCCGTGGCAGCAAGCGGAGGATCTCCGGCGCCGCGTCCGCGCCCGCGAACACCCGGCCGTCCGGCGGCGGAAGCACCAGGTGCATCGCCGCCGCGAGGGCGGGAAGCGGAATGCCGAACGTCGCCACCCGCGTCTGATCCTGGAACGGGACCAGGGCAATCCGCTGTTCCCGGTCCCAGCGCCGCACCAGATCCGCCGCCTCCCGGCAGAAGCCGCACTCGCCGTCGTAAATCAGGGCGGCCTGGTCAGGGCGCATCGGAGGCTCGAGCCGCCGCGTCCGCGATGCGCCCGCGCACGCCCTTCAGGATCGTGAACGGGCGGCGGGCGCGCGGCGCGTACGCGCGGTTGGTGAGCAGGACGACGAACAGATCGCGGTCCGGATCGATCCACAACGACGTGCCGGTCCACCCGGTGTGGCCGTAGCTGCGTGGCCCGAAGCGCGTTCCCGCGCTCGACACATTCTCCCCGGTCGGCAGCGCCTGCCAGCCGAGGGCACGCGCCTCGCTCCCGCGTCCGAAGTCGGCGGTTTTCGTCGTAAACAGCCGGATGGTCGCCTGCTCGAGCAGCCGCCGCCCGTCCGGCAGCACGCCCTCGCGCAGCATGAACTGCGCGAAGCGCGCCACGTCCGTCGCCGTGGCGAACAGGCCCGCATTGCCGGACACACCCCGCAGTTTGAACGCACTGCCGTCGTTCACGACGCCCGCCACCGGATGCCCTCGCCATACGCCGGTCGGGGCGATCCGGGGCCTGAGGCGTACGGGGGGGCGGAACATCGTAGACCCGAGTCCCAGCGGGGCGAAGACCTCGCGCGTGGCGAAGGCGTCCAACGGCTCCCCGACGACGCGATGCACCACGGCGCCCAGCAGGATCGCGTTCAAGTCGCTGTAGATCACCCGCGTGCCGGGCGCCACCCGAGGCGCTTCGGACAAGACGCGTCGCATCACGGCCGCGCTGTCGCGGAGCGCCTTGAGCTCGGGGTCCGGGATGTCCGCCCGCAGACCGGAGGTGTGGGCGAGCAGCTGGCGCACGGTGACGCGGGCCGTCGGCGTTGCCTGGAGCTCCGGCAGATAGGTCGCGACCGGCGCGTCGAGGCGCACGCGCCCGCGCTCGACGAGGAGCATCAGGGCGGGGGTGGTCGCGATCACCTTGGTGAGCGACGCCAGGTCGTACATCGTGCTCTCGGGATCGACGGCACGACTCGTAGCCGACCAGGTGAGGTGCCCGTAGCCCTTGGCGAACAGCACCGTGTCGCGCCGCCCCACGACCAGCGCGGCGCCGGGGTAGGCCCCCTGGCGGATGCCATCCAACACCGGCGGGTCGAAGCTCGCGGCGCCGAACGAGGGCCGCGCGGGTGCCGCCGACGCCGCTTGTAGGAGGAAAACCAGTCCTAGCACCACACGCCCGGGATGCGCCGCCCGCAGGCGGGGCAGCGGCCGTCCGCGCCGACCCGCTGCCGCGTGATCACGTACCCCGTCCGCTCGATCAGCAGATCGCCACAATCGGGACACCAGGTGTTCTCCCAGCGGCCCACCCGGCCCGGGGCGTTCCCGGCGTAGACGAAGTTGAGGCCCGCCGCCGACCCGATCTCACAGGCCCGGACGAGCAGCTCCGGGGTGGTGTTGTCCGGGTCGGTCATGCGGTAGTCCTTGTGGAACGCGGTGACGTGCCATGGGATCTCGGGGCTCACCGAGACGATATAGTCGGCGGCGCGCTCGAGCTGGTCGGTGTCGTCGTTGAAGCCGGGCACGACGAGCGTCACGACCTCGAGCCAGAAGCCGCGCTCGTACACCAGTCGGATTGCGTCGAGCACGTGCTGGAGCACGCCGCCGAGCTCGCGGTATCGCCGGTCGTCCATCGCCTTGAGGTCGATCTTGTAACAGTCGGTCCAGGGACGGATGTAGTCGAGCACCTCGGACGTGGCGTTGCCGTTGGAGATGAACGCCGTCTTCAAGCCGCTTGCTTTCGCCACCTTGAACACGTCCACCGCCCATTCCGCCGTGATGAGCGGCTCGTTGTACGACGAGCCGACGAGCCGGGCCCCGTGGCGCAGCGCCAGCCGCACCAGGCCGTCGGGCGTCACGTCCGTCGGGCGCACTCCCGCGGCGGCGTCGCGCAACGCCTGGCTGGTGAGCCAGTTCTGGCAATAGCCGCAATGGAAGTCGCACCCCAGCATGCCGAACGTGAGCGTGTCCGACCCGGGGAGGGCATGGAAGAACGGCTTCTTCTCGGTGGGATCGCACTGCAACGCGGCAACGTATCCGGCGGGGGCGTACAGGGTTCCGTCCTTATTGAAGCGCACCTTGCAGATGCCGCGCCGACCCGGTTTGACGAGACAGCGATGCCCGCAAGCGAAGCAGCGAACTGCGCCGTCCGGCAGCCGCTCGACCAGCTCGCCCTCGCGCACCCTGGCGTCGAGGGCCTGGGACAGCGTCGCGGCCCCCCCGTCGGGTGCTGCATGTGTGAGCAACGAGACGATGCCGCGGTGCGTCATAGACCTGCCGCCTGCCTCCCTTTCATCAATATAGCCCGATCGGCGCGGACTCAGCCGCCCACGCGGAGCGGGCCGGGCGCGAGCTGGTACAGGAGCAAGGCCGTGGCGATGTCTCGCGGCGACAGCTCCCGCACCTTCGGCGCCGCATACATGAGGTCGCCGGGATCGTGGGAATGATCGAGGCCGATGAGGTGTCCGATCTCGTGCATCGCCATCACGCGCACGTCGTCCGGGCCGAGCGGCTGCCCCTTGGGATCGAAGGTCGCGAGCGTCACCACGCCGCCCGTCAGCCGCCCGTCCTCGTCCCACTCGAGGTCGGTCTGCCCCGTCCGCTCGCCTTCGAACTGGATGCGCCACTGGAACCGCACTTCCGCGGAAGCCGAATCGGCGTCGAGCGCGAAGCGCACGGGCACCCCCGCCTCCCCCCAGCGCTCGAAGGCGCCACGGACGGCATCGAGGAACGCGGGCTGGAAGTTCGCGACCGTGGCCGCGGTCAGGAAGACGCGCACCGGAGGCGTCGTGCGGTTGTCCCAGCGATGCAACGCCGAGTCCGCGCTGGCGGCCACGATGTCGTTCAAGTAGGTGAGCCCCGCGCTCGCCCGGATGCGACGGCGGATCTCGGAGCGTGCGAGCAGCACCATGTAGCTCGGGCCACCGGGGTCGGCCGGGGGCGGGGGGGCGGGCGACAGGGACGTGGGCGCGACGGGGGCGGCGCCAGGGGGGGACGACGTCGCGCGGGCCGCACTGTCGCGCGCGGCGGTGGCGCTGTCCGTGGGAACGAGCACCAGGGGCGCGTCGGGCGCGGGACCGGCACGCACGCGATGCGCCGGCCGCATGAAGGCATTCCACAGCACGGTCAGCAACGCGAACGCCACGGCTGCGGAGACGATGATGGACAAGCGACGCTCGACGACCATGCGCGCAATATGCGAGCGGCCGGCGTCGCGCCGCTAGCTTTGCCTCGCCGGCGTCTCTATGATTGTGACCTGCTTATGCTTGGCCGGTAAGTGATCGCGTTACCCGCGGCCCGCATCATCCGCTGGCGTGGGTGGGTGCTCGCGGCGTGGGCGGCTCTGTTTGCGCTGTTCGCGCCGCGGGCGTGCCGTGTACAACAGGTCCTCGCACTTCGGGGGGGCACGAGCGAGGCGACCGAGGCAAGTCGCGCCACGGAGCTCCTCAAGGGGGCGTTCCGGACCCCGTTCGCCGATTATGTCGGGATCGTCGTGCACGGTCCCGTCCGCTGGACGAGCCCGCGGTTCGAGACGGTGCTCGACACGCTCACGGCCGCGGTCGAGCGTCGCAGCTACGTGGGTCAGGTGATCTCCGTCCGCTCCATCGGCGAGTCGAGCTTCGTGAGCCAGGACCGCCGTACCACGTTCCTGATCGCGGCGCTCACCCCGCAATCGAGCCGCGACCTGAGCAGCAGCTACGTCCCCGACCTGCGCACCACGATCAGCGACGCGCTGGCGCGCGTCCCGGGCGCCGAGGACTTCGACGTGATGGTCACGGGGTTCCCCGCCCTGGATCACGACGTGCGCACGGTCAGCACCGAAGACACGGAGCGCGGGGAGCAGCGGGCCCTGCCCCTCACGCTCCTGGTGCTGATCGTCGCGTTCGGGGCGCTCGTCGCCGCCGCACTGCCGGTGATTGTGGGCGTGTTGGCGATCACCATCGCGCTGGGACTCGTCACCATCGCCGCGCGGTACACGGCGATGTCGGTGTTCGTGCTGAACATCACCACCATGGTGGGGCTCGGCGTCGGAATCGATTACTCCCTGCTCATCGTCACGCGATTTCGCGAGGAGCTGAATCGCGGGCTATCGTCGGTCGACGCCGCGATCCGCACGGTCGAGACCGCCGGCTCGGCGGTCGTGACGTCGGGTCTGACGGTGGTCGTGGGGTTCGCGGCGCTCGTGGCCACGCCGCTCTCCGACACTCGATCGGTGGGCGTCGGAGGCTTACTGGTCGTCGCCATGGCAGTCCTGCTCGCCACCACGTTCCTCCCCGCGGCGCTCGCCATGCTCGGACGCGGGATCGACCGGCCGCGGTGGCTGGCGCGGCCGCTCGCACGGTTTCACGCGCCCACCGGGTGGGAGCGCTGGGCACGCTGGCTGGGGCATCGCCCGTGGCGCGCCGTCGCCGTAGGCGGCGCGGCGATCGCGCTGCTCACCTTTCCCGTCACGCAGATCCGCCTCGGCCTCCCCGCCACCAACTGGTTTCCCCCCGAGTCGGAGTCGGCCCGGGGACTCGAAGCCCTTCGCGAAATGGGCGCGAGCGGCGTGATTCAGCCGGTGCGCGTCGTGGTACAGCTCCCCGAAGGCGAGTCCGCCCTCTCCGCGCGCCGCCTCCCCGGGCTCAAGGCCCTCACCGACTCGATCCGCAAGGACCCTCGGGTACGCGAAGTCCGTGGCGTGGCGAGCGTGAAGGCCGCCATGTCGTCGTTGCAGCTCGCCATCTACTACAGTGATCCCGAGCAGGTACGGGCCAAGAACCCGAAGTTCTTCGACGCGTACTTGAGCGCCGACAATCGCGTCACGCTGCTGGACGTGATCCCGGCTGACACAGTCTCCCTCACGGGGCTGATGGACGTCGTGCGGCGCGTGCGCGGCATCGTGGGGCACAGCATCCGGGGTCTCGCCGGAGCCGAGATCCTGGTCGCGGGCTTCGCCGCGTCGAACGTCGACACCCAACACCAGTTGATGCGCCAGTTCCCGAAGACCGTGGGCCTGGTGCTGGGCATCACCGCCTTCATGCTGTTCTGGGCCTTCCGCTCCCTGCTCGTCCCCGTGAAAGCGGTCCTCTTGAACTTGCTCTCCGTCGGTGGCGCGTTCGGGCTCACCGTGCTGGTGTTTCAACACGGCTACGGCGGACGGTTCTTCGGACTGGAGGGGCCCACGCAGGCGATCTGGGCCGTCGTGCCGGTGCTGGTGTTCGCCATCGTGTTCGGCCTGTCGATGGACTACGAAGTGTTTCTGCTCACACGCGTGAAAGAGGTGTTCGATAAGACCGGCCGCAACGACCACGCCACCATGGAAGGCCTGTCCGCCACGGCGTCCACCATCACGAGCGCGGCCCTGATCATGATCCTCGTGTTCGGGACGTTCGCATTCACGCGCGTGCTCGCGGTGCAGCTGATTGGTTTCGGCCTGGCCGCCGCCGTGCTGCTCGACGCCACTCTGATCCGCATGGTGCTCGTGCCGGCGATCATGCACATCGCCGGAAGATGGAATTGGTGGCCGGGCGTGCGCGCACCGAAACTCGAGCGGCAAGCAGACGGCTAGACCAGGCGTCTCAGTCGTTCCCCCCACACATCCCAGTGCCACGCCGGCACGCGGACTCCTGTCCTGGGATCCTTGAGCGGCTTGTACTGCAGCCAAGCGGGTTGGAGCCCGAGCGCCTCGCCGAGCGCGAGCAATCGCTCCTTGTCGGCGCTCACGAGGTGGACCATGCGCTCGCCGCGCATGGTGTGGCGGTGAAGCCACACGCCGCCGTCGAGGGCGAAGCACATCCCCTCGCGGCGGCGTGCGAATTCTCGATAGGGCGGCGGCGCTACTGGCAGCTGATACGCCCCTCCGCCGTGGCCGGTGGCACCGGTGTCGCAGCTCCCGAAAACAGGGCGCATTGCCGTCCCGGCGCGTAGAGGCTGGTCGTAGTGGCGGACCACCCCGATGCCGTGGCCTCGTTTATTGTCAGCGTGATGCCCACCGAAGAGGCAAAGTTGGCCATCAGCGCAAAACTCGTCGTGTACTTTGCGCTGTCGTAGAAAAAGGCCTCCTCCGCCGTCGCCAGGTTGCGCAGGTCGGATTTCATGGCGCCGACGTAGGCCTTCTCTTTCGTGTTGGAGAACTTCGGGATGGCGATTGCCGCCAAGAGCCCGATGATCACCACCACGATGAGCAGTTCGATCAGTGTAAAGCCGCGTCGAGACATCACCTGCGTACCCCCCGGGCGCGAAGGGGCGCCGAGCGGTTCACCACCACCCGGTGCCCCAGAATAGTGAGCCCGGACGGCTGTTCCTGCAAGAGCCATGCTTATCCCTTGGCATCGACCCAATTCATTCCAACGCCTATAGTTACGACCAGAGGCACGCGCAGATCGGCGGCGCGCTCCATATGGCGTTTTACCAGCTCAGTGGCGATTACCGCCTCCGCCGCTGGCACCTCAAATACAAGCTCATCATGTACTTGGAGGATCATGCGGGACGCTAGACCACCCTCCTGGAGAGCGGTCGCGATGCGGACCATGGCGATCTTGATCAAGTCCGCCGCCGATCCCTGGAGCGGAGAATTGGTCGCCGTGCGCTCGCCGAACGCACGGATGTTGTAGTTGCGATCCTTGAGCTCGGGAACGTAGCGGCGTCTTCCGAACAGTGTCTCGACATACCCCCTGGTGCGCGCCTCCGCAACGGTGCGGTCGAGCCAGGTGCGCACGCCGGCGAAGCGGGTGAAGTACTCCTGAATGAACGCGCGCGCGTCCTCCTGGGTGATGCCCAGCTGGCGGGCGAGCGCGAACGGTCCCTGCCCGTAGATGGTGCCGAAGTTGATCGTCTTGGCGCGCGCGCGCATCTCGGGTGTCACCTGCTCCTGCGGCACGCCGAAGATGATCGCCGCGGTCTGACGGTGGATGTCACCGCCCTGTTCGAACGCCTGGACGAAGGCCGGGTCGCCCGAGAGGTGAGCGAGCAGGCGCAGCTCGATCTGGGAGTAGTCGGCCGTGAGGAGGAGCGAGCCCGGGGGTGCGACGAACGCACGCCGGATGGCCTCGCCGCGCGGGGTGCGCACGGGGATGTTCTGGAGGTTCGGGTCCGAGGACGACAGCCGTCCCGTTGCGGCGCCGGTCTGGTTGAAGCTCGTGTGGATGCGCCCGGTATTGGGATTGATGAAGCCGGGCAGCGCGTCCACGTAGGTGGATTTCAGCTTGGAGAGTTCGCGGTACTCGATCAGCAGCCGGGGCACGTCGTGCCCCGCGGCCGCGAGCTGCTCCAGGACCTCGTAGTCGGTCGAGGGACCCGTCTTGGTCTTCTTCAGTACGGGGAGCTGGATCTTCTCGAACAGGACGTGGCGCAGCTGGGGAGTGGAGTTGATGTTGAACTCGGTCCCCGCGGCGCGGTAGATCGATTGCTCGAGCTCCGCGAGCTCACGGGTGAAGCCGCGGGAGATCTCGCCCAGGCGTTCGACGTCGATCCGCACCCCATGCCACTCCATGTCCACCAGCACGGGGAGGAGCGGCAACTCGATCCTCTCGAGCAGCCGGACGAGCTGGTGATCCTCGAGCTCCGGTTGGAACGCCGCGCGCAGCCGCAGCACCATCTCGCTGTCGGCGGCGCAGTAGCGCGCCGCCTCCGCCAAGGGCACCGCCGCGAACGGTCGCTGTGCCTTGCCGCGCCCCACGAGCTCGGGGTAGGTCCGCATGACGAGCGACAGGCGGTCGCGCGCCAGTTCGTCGATCGCGTGCGAGCGCCGCCCGGGGTCGAGGACGAAGCTCGCGAGCATGGAATCGTAGGTCACGCCCGCGAGCTCCACTCCCGCCCGGCGCAACACCAGCCAGTCGTACTTCACGTTGTGTCCGGCCTTGGCCACACCAGGATCGCTCAGCAACTCGCGGAGGGAGGCGAGGCCCGCGCTCGTGAGCGGTGGCAGGTTGCGCGGCGGCGCTCCGCCGGCGAGCTCACCGTCGGGCGCGACATGCGCGAACGGGAGGTACCAGGAGCGTCCCGGCGCCACCGCCAGTGACATCCCCACCAGGCCGGCGCGCATCGCATCGAGCGACGTGGTCTCGGTGTCGAGCGCGACGAGCGGGGCGCGGCGGCACTCCGCCACCACCGCCGCCAGCAGCGCCGGCTCGTCCACGATCGTGGGCTCGGCGGGCGCTGCCGTGAGCGTCGCGGGCGCCGGGGGTCCCGCGACGGCGGGTGCCCGCTGGGCCGCCGGAGCGGACGTGTCCGGCGTCCCCGCTCCAACCTCCTGGAGTCCCTCCAGCTTCGGGATCAGCGACCGGAACTCGAGCTCCGTGAAGAGCTCCGTGAGCCGCGCGACATCGGGAGCGCGGACGCGCAGCGCCTCGAAATCGAGCGGCAGCGGGACGTCGCGACGAATGGTCACCAGGTCGCGCGACAGACGGGCGAGCTCCGCGTGCTGCTGCACCGCCTCGCGTGCCCGCTTGCCGGAGATCCGCTCGGCGCCGGCGAGAATCGCGTCGAGATCGCCGAACGTCTTCAGCAGCTCCAGGGCGGTCTTTTCGCCGACACCCTTCACCCCGGGGACGTTGTCCGACGTGTCCCCCACGAGCGCGAGGTAGTCCACCACGCGCTCGGGGGGGACGCCCAGCCGCTCACCGGCGTTCGCCTGATCCACCCAATGCTCTTCGACGGCGGCCGGACCGCCTCGCCCGGGATTGAGGAGCGCGATACCGGGCGCGATGAGTTGGTAAAAGTCCTTGTCGCCGGACACGATCACCACCTGCAGGCCGCGGGCGCTCGCGGCGGTCGCGAGCGTGCCGATCACGTCGTCCGCCTCGAAGCCTTCGACTCCCACCACCGGGACGCGGAACGCCTCGAGAATCTGCTCGATCCGCTCCACCGAGCGATCGAAGTCCTGCTGCAGCTCGGCGGTGAGCTTCTCGCGCGTGGCCTTGTACGCCGGATAGGTCCGGTGCCGGAACGATTCGCCGACGTCGTGCACCCAGGCGAGATAGTCGGGACGCCGGCGCTCGAGCAGGCGCAACAGAAAGTTGGTGACGCCCCACGCGGCCGAGGTGTTCTCGCCGCGGCGCGTGGTGAGCGGCCGCGCGATCATCGCGAAGAACGCGCGGTAGATGAGGGCGTACCCGTCGACGAGATAGAGCGTCGGCATGGGGCGAAGAATAACGCGGCGGGATGCTCGCGAGAAACAAAAACCCCGCCCGACGAGCGCGCGGGCGGGGGTGACGCCGAATGGCGCGGAGGCCGACTAGACGCGAACCACGTTCGCGGCGTGCAACCCTTTGTCGCCAGCCTGCACCTCGAACTCCACCACCTGCCCTTCAGCGAGCGTTTTGAAGCCGTCCATCTGGATGGCCGAGAAGTGCACGAACACGTCCTCGCCGCCCTCCTGTTCAATGAAGCCGTAGCCCTTGGCATCATTGAACCACTTCACCTTTCCCTTAGTAGCCATTCGTTCTGCCTCCGGCGGAGTCATGCTTTTCTGGTGGGGCGCTGTGGCACCCGGCCCGGCACCGATGTCGGGCGCGCTATGAAATGACGCGCTACGGAAAACGTTGTCAAGAAAGCCCGACGGCCACGCGGGCGATCGCGCTAAGTCTCGGGCCGTCAATTGGTTGGGACGACGTACAGGGCGCGATACAGCTCGCGGTTGCGCAGCACCGAGCGGACGTAGCCGCGCGTCTCCTGGTACGGAATCGATTCGATGAACTGGTCGGGGTCCTCGGCTCCCGGACGCGCGAGCCACCGCATCACCGGCGTCGTGCCCGCGTTGTACGCAGCCACGGCCGCGTCGACCCGACCGGCGAAGCGCTCCAGCAGCTCCTGCAGGTGCGCTGCGCCGAGGTGGAGATTCAAGTCGGGGACGGTGATCCACTCCGGATAGAAGATCACGTCGAGCCCGCGCGCCGTGAGCGCGGCGGTGCCGGGAAGCAGCTGCGCGAGCCCCCGGGCGCCCGCGGGCGAGAGGGCCTCGGCATCGAACACGCTCTCCTGGCGCACGATCGCGACGAGCAACAGTGGGTCGACGCGGAACTCCGCCGCCTCGGCCTCGACGGCGCGGCGGTTCGGCCACGGAAAGATGGCGCGCAGGACGCGTGGGTCGTTGGGCGCCTTGAGCGCGGCCTGCCACCCGAGCCGCACGGCCGCCGGCCCGAAGCCCCGGCGTGCGAGCCCGTCACTCCACGCCAGCAGCGCGTCGAGCTCCTGCTGCGCCGCCCGCCCGAGGACAGTGCGGACCTCGGCCTGCGCCGCCGTGTCGAGGCCGGCGAGCAGCAGCGTGTCGACACGGCCGAGCGCGGCAGCGATCGCGGCCGAGGGCGCGGGCGCCGGCGCCGGCGCGAAACGGAGCGGCGGCAGGTCGACCTCGCGCCGGGCGCGCAGTCCGTAATAGCCGATCGAATCCTCGCGCGCGAGCGTGAGCCAGGTGGCACGCGCGCCGGCGGTATCGCCGAACAGGAGGGCGAGTTTGCCGAGCCAGAATCGCGCGCTCATGCGCTGCGGGGCCGCCGCCGCGACCTCGGCCCGGAACAACGCGCTGGCGCTGTCCCGCAGGCTGTCGCGCAACGCCTGCGCGGCGAGGCGGAAGCGGGCCAGCGAGGCGCGCAGGTCCGCAGGATAGCGGGCGATCAGCTCGTCGAACCAGCGCGCGGCCCCTCCCCAGTCGCCCCGGTCGGCCAACATGTCGCCCAGCACGTAGAGGGCGGTGGGCGCCGCGGTGTCGGCAGGAAACGACTGCGCGAAGCCGGACAGGGCCTCGGATGCCCCAGCGTCCCCGAGCCGCGCGAGGATGCGCGCGCGGCGGTAGATCGCGAGCGCCCCGAGAGCGGAGTCGCGGGCGGCGGCGCGATACGCCCGTTCCGCGTCGCGGTAGCGACCCGCGCCGGCCAGGAGCTCACCCGCAAGCACCAGCGTGGCGGCGCTCGAATCACCTTGGCGGAGCGCACGCTCGACTTCGAGCCGGGCGTCGGCGGCCCCGCCGTGCGACTTCATGGCGCGCGCGATCGCGACATACTCGGGAGGCGTGCGCGGCCCGAGCCCCGCGAGCGCCACGCCGACTGCGGCTGCGGCGTCGTCCGACTCGGGCGCCCGCGCCATCAGCGCGTACAGCGCGTCCCGCGCGCGACCCGAGTCGCCCAACGCCCGGGCCAGTCGCGCCACGTCCAGCGAGCGACCCGCCTGGGCCAGGGCCTCGAGCGCGGCGGCAGAGTCACCCGCCGCGAGCAGCGCCTGGGCCCGCGCCGCGCCGGCCTCCCGTGCCACGGCGGGCGGCAGATCCGCCAGCAGCCGGAACGCGGCCGCCGTGTCGCGCGTGACCCGCGCTTGCCGCACCCGCAGCCACGGATCGATCGACGACAACCCCGCCGCACGGGCCGCGGCGTACGCGGCCGCCGCCGAGTCGCGCTCCCCCGCCACCTCCCACGCCAGCCCCTCGCGCACGGCGAGCAATGCCGCCCGCACGCCGCCCGCGCGCCCGCGCGCCGCCGCGTAGTGCGGGGCGGCAGTGGTCAGCCCGAGCCGAGCCTCCGCCTCGGCGAGCACGGCGAGGGCCTCGCCGCCGGCGTAGTCCTCCAGCCAGGGCTGCCCCACGAGCAGGCTGCGCGCGCGATCGTAGCGGCGGGCGTGCAGCTCGGCCTTGGCCCCTTCCACGATGAACGTGGCGTTGAGGCGCGGCTCCCGCGCGGCGGCAGCCAGCAACGTCTCCGCCGCGTGCCACGGCCGGCCGGAGAGCCGCAGCGACTCGGCGCGCTGAGCGGCGAGGTCGGGAGTGGTCTGCGCGGCCGCCGGCGGAGACACGCAGAGCACGGTCGCGGCGCTGAGGACGAGGACCGCCCCCCGCGTCACTGGCGGCGACGCACCTGCGCCGCGGCGCGCTGGAATTCGGCCCGCGACAGGGGTGTCAGACGGAAGCGGCCGAAGCCGTTCGGATCCTGAAAGAAGAGCGTCAACCGTAGCGAGTTGTAGGTCCACCGGATGCCACGCACGCCGGCGCGCGAGGCATCCGTGCTGAAATCGAATACGTCGTCCGGCTCACCCAGCGTGACGTACACCTCGCCGCGGTCGGTGAGCCAGCCGGGATCGCCCGACTCGCGAAACCGCTGGTTGGCGAACTGGACCCGCCGGAAATACGCTTCCAGCGCCTCGTTCTCCGGCGTCGCCTCGACCGGGTCGGTCGCCGTATAGAACTCGCGCCACACCACCGGACGCTGCTCGGCCGGGGCCTGGCGCAGCTTGTCCACCCAGTCCTGCCGCTCGAAGTAGCGCAGCAGGCTGATCATCTGGTCGTAGTTGGTGATCGCCCATTGGTCCGAGAAGCTGACGAGGAAGGGCGTGGAGCGCGCCGCTGCGGCGGACGCCACACCCGCGTCGAGCGTGCTCACCTCGAACCGGCCCTGGCCCACGGGCAAATCGCCCGGGCGCAGCACGGCGAGCGCGCTGGCGAGGGAGTCCGTCCCGGTCAGCGCCACCGTGTCATGCCAAACCTCGTGCCCAGTCTGATCGAGAGCGCGCACGGCGAGGCGGGCCCCGCGGGGCACGCCGTACGCCTCCACGTAAAAGCGCATCGAGTCGGCGCCGTAGGAGAGCGCGGCGCGGGGGTTCGCGAGGAACTTGGGCACGTCGGCGAGCCGGGTCCGCCCGGGGCCCTGATACACGGCGAGTGGCTCGCTCATCCCCTGCCCTGCCAACCGAGGCACGGTGTCGGCGCGCTGGCCGTGCGCCACCGCCGGTGCGTTGCGGTCGCGGACCGTCACGTCGACGTGATAAACGCCGGGGCGCACGGCGATGAATTGCTGGTAGATCACGCTCTCGTCGGCTCGGACCGTCTCCTGCAGGGTGCGGACGCGCACCGTCTCGTCGGTGGCGAACTGTCGTGTGGTGCCGCTGTCGGCACGGAACGCCACTTCAACGTGATACTGAGCGGCGAAGCCAGAGCCGTCGCGCTGGAAGGTGAGCGCGTGGTTGGCGAGCGAGAGCGCGAACAGGGCCAGGGTGGAGTCCGGCGCGGCATCGGCGAAGTAGCGCACGGTGGCGACGAACGGGAGCGAGGGACCGCCGACCAGGAGTCCCATGGATCCGTACACGCTGCCCGCGTCGAACAAGGTGGAGACGGCGGCACCGGGATCGGGGCGCGCGCCCGCCGGCCGCGGCGCGGAACTGCAACCCGCGGCGCCGCACAGGAGAACTGCCACGACCGTTGGTCTCACTTGCTCAACCTCAAATCCGGGCGTTAGTTTCGCGCGTTCCCAATGCCCAGCGAGAACCTCGCCGGTCGAACCATCGCCGGCTACCGCCTCCTCGAGCGCGTCGGCGAGGGAGGCACCGCCGAAGTGTACCGCGCAGAGCACCCCGAGCGCGGTGCGTGTGCGTTCAAGGTATTGCGGTCGCGGCTCGCGAGCGACCCCACGGTGGTCAAGCGCTTCCTGCGGGAAGCGGGCTACGGCTCGCGCGTGCAGCACCCCGGCGTGGTGCGCACCTACGATTACGGGGAAGCGGACGGCCTGTATTACCTCGCGCTCGAGTGGGCCGACGGCAAGTCGCTGGCGGACTACGTACACCGCGCCGGTCCGCTCGCTCCGCCCCTGGTCGCCAACGTGGTGCGGCAACTGGCTGCCGCGCTCATGGCGGCACACCAGGCAGGGATCATCCATCGAGACTTGAAGCCGGAGAACATCGTGTACGACGCCGGGCAGCAGGCGGTGAAGCTGCTCGACTTCGGCATCGCCCGAGACGCCGAGCTGCCGCCGGAGGAGCGGCTCACGCGCACCGGATTCTTCGTCGGCACGCTCAAATACGTCGCACCGGAGGCGCTGTCGGGCGAGCTGGTGGACGGGCGCGCCGACATTTACAGCCTCGCGACGATCACATACTGGCTGCTCACCGGCCAGCACCCCCACACGGGACGCACGCCGCGGGAGCTGTTCCAGCAACTGCTCACGCAGCCGCCACGGCCGTTGAGCCAGGCGGCGCCGGACCGGCGGTTCCCGCCGGGCCTCGAGGCCGCCGTGATGCGCGGCCTGGAGCGCGATCCCGCGAGGCGGCAGCCCACCGTGGCAGCGTTCGCCGACGAGGTGACGGTGGGCGTCACGGCGGGCCCGACCGGATCCGGTCTCAAGCTCGGTTGGTTCGACGCGCTCAAGCGTGTCGTCCGGCGTGACACGCGGTAGTAGTAGCATATGCTACTACTGATGGCTCTATGACTGCAGTAAGGGACCTCCAGCGACGCCTCCGCGAGCTCCTGCGGGAGCGATCGGTCGCTCACGGCGACTTCACGCTCGCCTCGGGGCGCAGGTCCAGCTTCTACATCGATGCGCGCCGCACCACCATGTCGGGGGAAGGCTTCGCCCTCATCGGCGCTCTGGGGCTCGAGCGCCTCGACGCCCGGGGCTGGGCGCCCGCCCTGGTCGGGGGCCTCACGCTCGGCGCCGATCCCGTGGCCTACGCCATCGTCGCTGCCGCCCACGCCCAGGGCCGACCGCTCGACGCCTTCACGGTCCGCAAGCAGGCGAAAGCTCACGGGACCGGACAGCGTATCGAAGGGTGTTTCACGCCCGGAGCCGCCGTCGTCGTCGTCGAAGACGTGATCACCACGGGCCACTCGGCGGCGGACGCGATCGCCGCCGTCGCCGCTGCGGGGGGCCGTGTGCTGGGCGTCCTCGCCGTGGTGGACCGGGAGGAGGGTGGGCGGGCGGCGCTGGAGCAGGCGGGCCATACCGTCGAAGTCCTCGTCACCCCCCGGGACCTGGGCGTGCGATGACCACGTCCCGCGACGTCACGCTGCTCGTGGTCCGGTTGAGCGACTCATTCAGCGACTTCTGGCCCGCCCTGGCGCGCGAGCTCGGCGTGCTGCTCGCGGAGTGGACGCCCGGCGAACCCGGGCCTCCCCCCGCGGGGGCCGGCGCGGTGCTCGTCGCCGCGGGCGGGCACGAAGCCGACGTCGCGGCGCTGCTCCCCCGACTGGCGCCGCCCGGGGACGTACCCGTCATCGTCATCGGCGCGGCGGCATCGCACCGGCTGGCGGCGCAAATCGTGGCCGCGGGGGCGGCGGACTATTTCGCGCTCCCCGACGACCGCGACGGGCTGCGCGACACCCTGGCTGCGGCCGTGCAACGCCGCCGCGCCTCGCTCGGCCGCGCCGCGCTGGCGCAACTCGAAGCGCAGGCGCACGCCTTCCGCGACATCGTGGGCGATAGCCCGGCCCTCGCGGCGGCGCTCGAGCGGGCGGCGCGCGTCGTGCCGCATGGCGATGCCACCATTCTGATCACAGGTGAGACCGGCACCGGCAAGGAACTGCTCGCCCGCGCGCTCCATTACGGGGGACCGCGTGCGGCCGCTCCGTTCGTCGAGCTCAACTGTGCGGCCCTGCCCGCGCCGTTGCTCGAGAGCGAGCTGTTCGGACACGAGCGCGGTGCGTTCACCGACGCCAAGACCGCCAAACCCGGTCTGTTCGAGGTGGCGCACGGCGGAACCATGTTCCTCGACGAGGTCGACCATCTCGCCCCCGAGCTCCAGGGCAAGCTGCTGCGGGCGCTCGACCAGAAGAGCGTGCGGCGCCTCGGTGCCACGGTCACCCGCACGATGGACGTGCGGATCGTGGCGGCAACCAACACCGACCTGCCTGCCGCCGTCCACGCGGGGCGCTTCCGTGAGGACCTGTTCTACCGGCTGAACGTCATCACGCTCGAGCTTCCCCCCCTGAGGCAGCGCGGGGACGACGTGATCCTGCTCGCGGAGTTTTTCCTGAAGAAGTTCGGGGAGCAATACAAGCTGCCCCAGCCGAGCGTCACGCCCGAGGTGCGGCGCGCGCTGCTCGCGCACGCCTGGCCGGGGAACGTCCGGGAGCTGCGGAACGCGATCGAGCGCGCCGTGCTGCTCTCCCCGCCCGGGACCCTCGCCGTCCCCGAGCTCGCACGCAGTCCGTCCCCGCCGCCGGGCGCGGGGCCCCTGCCCTTCCCGGCACGCCTCGCGGAGATCCAGCGGGCGGCCGCGCATGCCATGCTCGACGCGACGGCGGGCAACCGTTCCGAAGCCGCGCGCCGGCTCGGCATCTCTCGCTCGCGGTTGCAGCGCCTGCTCGAGGGGAAGGATACAGAGGATGCGGAAGCTGACCCGAATTGAGCCACGTGCCTCGACGCGAACCAGGTTGTGGCCTGCATCACGTTGCGCAATAGTGACTTACCATGGCCCGGCCCTTGCCCTCTCAGGCCCTAACCTCGAGCCCGGAAGGATCCACATGCGACGGCTGCTATTCGCGTTCGTGACGCTGGCGCTGGCAGGAGCGTGCAGCAATTCGAGCGGCCCCGGCACCCCGCCCCCGCGCGCGACGCTCAACTTCGTGCGTCAGGATTCCACCTACAAGCCGCTGCTCTCCGCGCGGGGCACGTTCTACGCAAAAGTCGGAGAGGCCCGCAGGGTGCGCTTGGTCTATCAGGGGAGCACCCCGGCCGACTCGGGCGCGGAGTTCCTCCGCTTCGAGGTGCCCGGTGACGGGCTCTATCGGAAGCCCGACGGCACGGCGTTCGCCCCGGGGGACTCCATCCAGATCACGGTCACCGTCATCGACCCGAAACAGTTCCGGTTCGACTTTCAGCCGTCGCGTCTCCAGTTCAATCCGAACGATCCCGCCCGACTGAGGGTGGAGTACCACTACGCCGACCCCGATTACAACGGGGACGGCAGTGTCGATTCGAGTGACGCGGAGATCGAGGGGCTCCTGTCCCTGTGGCGCGGCGAGCCCCCGGACTCGCTGTGGTTCAAGATGGCGGCGGTGAAGTCCGTGGAGCTCTCGGAGTTCGACGCCGACGTCTTGCAGTTCTCCCAATACGCCGTTGCCTGGTAGGAGATGAGGGACCCGTCGTGCTGAGCTCGCTAGCCGACGAAGCGACACTGCTCGCCGAGCTGCGCACCCTCGTCGAGCGGGGTCGCCACCGGGAGGTGTTGGACCGGCTCGAGCGGCTCCCGGCCGAGGCGATCGCCACACGGACGCCCTTCGCCCTGCTGGCGGCGGAGGCGCACGGGCGGCTGGGCGCCCATCACGAAGCAGCACGGTGGGCGGCAGCGGCCCTGGCGGTGGCCCGAGAGCGAGGCGAGCGTCACGCCGAGCTGCGGGCGCGCAACTACCAGGGCGCCATCGCCTTGGAGGGCGGGGACGTGGACGGCGCCGAGTCGCACGTCGCCGCGGCGCTCGATCTCGCTCGTGCCTTGGTCGACCACGCGGCAGAGGCACGCTGTTTCAACAACCTGGGCATCATCGCGAACCTGCGCGGCGAGTGGCGCGAGGCGCTCGCCAGCTACCAGCTCGCCCTTGCCGCGTATCAACAGGCCGGGCTGCCGCGCGGCATGGCCGAGACGCAGCACAACATCGGAATCAGCCGGCGTGCCCTGGGCGATTACCGCGGCGCTCTCGCCGCGGCCGAAGAGGCGGTGCGGCTGGCGGAGCAGCTCGGGGACGAGGCACTCTCCGCCCTCGCCCTTGCGGGACGCGCGGAGCTGCACCTGGTCCAGGGAGACGTGGAGCTGGCCGCGGCCGAGCTGGCACGGGCGGCGGCGGCCTACGAGCGGCTCCAGCATCCGGTCGGGTTGGCGGAGGTGTGGCGGCTCGAGGCCGGCGTGGCGCGCGCGCGAGGAGACAGCTCCGCTGCGGCGGCCTGGCTCCGCCGGGCAGGCGAGCTCGCGCGGGGGCAGGGAAGCGCGCACACGCTGGCCGAGATCGAGCGCGATCTGGGTGCCGCCCTGGAGGCGAACGGCGACGCGCCCGGAGCGCGCGCCGCCCGCGAGCGGGCGATCGCGCTGTACCGCGGACTCGGCGCGGCGGCGGCCGCGGCGGACATCGCCGCCCTCATCGAGTAGGAAACCCCAAATGAAGAAGGCGGCGCATCCAGCGCGCCGCCTTCCTCCGCCGAGTCCGCAGAGCGCGAGTCAGTGCCCGCCGTCGTGACCCTCGTGCCCGTCGTCCATCCCGTCCTCGTCGTTATCCTGGAAGGCGTGGAACGACCGGACGATGTTGTCGCGCACCAGGTTCGCGTTCTCGGCGCCCTTGGCCGCCGTCGCGGGGTCCACCACCGTGCCGCCATCGCTCCGGAACCACCCATCCAGGTCGAGCCGGATCGTCACCGACGCCGGTTTCCCGGCCTCAACGACCACCGGCGGCTGGAAGGTCAACTCCTGCTGTACATCGAGATCGCCCGTATAGGTGAAGTCGGCGCCGTTGAACGTTCCCTTCACGCGAATGCTGATCCCGGCGAAATCGGGATGCGCCTTGAGGAAGTCCTGGTCGGCGGCGTCACCGTCGTTGCTTGGCTTGTGAATCTGAAATTCGAGTGCGTCGAAGGTTCCGGCCGGGACGGCGGCCGTGAATGTGCGCTCGATGCCGCCGAGCGGAAGGTCTACCAGGGCCGGCCCCGCCTCCAGTTCGTCGTTCTCAGGGCCACACCCCCCATCTTCGGACGCGGTGATGCCGGACGTGCTCGTCGCGCATCCGGCTGCCGCTTCGGCCCGTTTGAGCTCCACTTTGCGCAGCACGACCTCCACGCTCGAGATCACGAGTGTGTTGGTGCCGTCGGTGAAGGTCTCGGATGCGGCGGCTGGGGCAGCGGCCGGAGCCGTTGTGCTCCCGGCGCTCGACAGCGCGAGGCTGACCGGGGCGATGCCGCGGGAGGCGGTCCCCTCGGTGCAGGCGGCTAGCGCGAGGGTGCTCGCGATCACACACAGTATGGTCAGATGATTTCGCATCGTGCCTCCAGGGCAACGGGGACAAGTCGCTTCGGCCCGCGGTCGCGCATGACTCATGCCCCGCCGCGCCCGTCGCCGGTGAGCGTGGAATCGCATCCAGCCCGCCCGGCTCCTGGCTCATAACAGCGCACGCTGACTCGTCACGAGACACGGCGGCCCTGCGGCTTGTGTCGGACGGGGCAGGGTGTATGATGCTCGACGTGCGTGATCATACGGCAGGAGGGGCTGACCAAGTGACCGTCCAGGCGGGCGCGGCGGACCGGCCGTCACTGGCGTCGAAGATTCGCGGCTGGAAGGACGACGCCACCGGTCTCGAGCAGCGCCTGAAGGATCTGGAGACCATTGCGCGCAGCCTGCGCCGCCGCTGGTGGCTCGTGGGCACCGGCCTCGTCCTCGGCCTGATCGGGTGGGCGGTTGGAGCGGTCCGGACGCGACCCGGGACGATGGTCCTGGTGGCGGGCGCCGGCCTGATTCTCAACGCCCTGCTCGGGATGATCAACGAGCGCGGCTGGTACCGCTGGTGGCTGATCTACGCGCTCGCGCTGCTCGACGTCGGCCTGGTCGCCGTTCTGATCGTCTGGTTCGGCCACGGCGGCTTCGTGGTCGCCTTCCTCATCGCGGTGTTGCCGTACGCGTTCGATCAAGGGCACACCGTCGGCAACTTCCTGGTCCTCACGGCCGCACTGGCGTACCTTGGCGCCGTTCAGGCGCACTACGCGCTGTACGGCGGCGAGGCCGCGCTGGCCACGGCGCCGGTGCTCGAAACGGTCACGTTGATGGTCGTGGCGATGACGCTGAAGGAGATCCCGGCCACGTTGATCCAGCGCATTCGCCGCACGCGCAGCATCATGGGAGAGGCCGAGCACGGGCTCCTCGCCGTGCGTGCGGCGGCGGAGGAGTCCGACGAGCTGGGTTTCTTGGAGAAGAGCTTCAACAAGATGATCGAGGAGATCGGGGGTACGATCTCGACGGTGCAACGTGAAGCGGACGAGGTGGCGGCGTTCGCGGAAGAGCTCGCGGCATCGGCAGAGGAGCTGCACGCGACATCGGAGACCGTGACCCACACGGCTCAACGGCTCGCGGGGGACTTGGGCAAGCAGCGCGACATGGCGGAGGGTGCGCGCGGCGAGAGTGCCAAGGCCGCCGACCAGGCCGAGGCGCTGCGCGTGCGGGCGGAACTGATGCAGGCCGATGCCGCGCGCCTGGTGGCGGCGGCGGAGCGCGGTCGGGAGCGCGTGGCGCGCGCCAGCCAGACGCTGCGCACGGTGGGGGAGGAAGTGCGCGCCACGGCGTCGACGGTGGCGGGCCTGTCGGGGATGTCCGAGCGGATCGGCGTGTTCGCCCAGACCATCGCGCGGATCGCGCGCCAGACGCATCTGCTCGCGCTCAACGCCGCCATCGAGGCGGCGCGGGCCGAGGAGCACGGAGAAGGATTCGCCGTGGTGGCGGACGAGGTGCGAGCCCTCGCGGCGGAGGCGGGGAAGTCGGCGCGCGAGGTGGCGGAGCTCGTGTCCGAGCTGCGCGCCGGCATCGACGCCGCGGCGCGGGCCATGCAATCGGGGGAGGCGAAGGTGCGCGACATCGGGGCCGTCGCGGCCGAGGCGGACAGCGCCCTCCAGGAGCTGCACCAGGGGATCGAGCTGGTGGGCGATCTGGTCAACGCGACGGCGGAGGTGTCGCGCAGCCAGGCGCAGCGCCTGGCGCAGCTGGCGCAGTCGCTGCAGCAGGTCGCGGCCATTTCCAGCGCATCGTCGCAGAGCGCCGACGGGGCGGCCGCCGCGACGCAGGCCGAGATCACGTCGATGGGCGACCTGACGGCGACGTCTCAGCAGCTGGCGCAGCTCGCGGAGCGGCTGCGCGCCAGCATCGCGCGGTTCTCGGTGCTCAGCGGCGAGCAGCCGGCCCCGGAGCGCCCGGTGCGGCGCGCCGCCGCGGACTGATCATCCCGCCCGGGACACGCGAGTCACGTTCGGTCCTTGGTCCCACAGGCCCGCGTTGAGTGGGCAGAACGCGCGCAGGGTGTCCCGGTACGGGATGATCAAGAGGTCCACGTAGCGCTCCAGGGCCACCTCGAACGGAAAGCGGCGGCGGAACTCGCCGGCGGTGACCCCGAGCATGGCTTTCAAGTGGCGCCCCAGGCTCTGCGGCGACGAGTAGTCGAGCCGGTACGCCACGTCGCTCACCGACAAGCCGGGGTTGCCGAACAGATACGCCGCGTGCACGAGCCGCATGCCGGCCAGGTAGGTTTTCGGGGATGGCAGGCTCCCCCGGTAGAACCGAGACATGAGTGTGCTCGGGCAGATGCGGAGATGGCGCGCCAGCCGGCGCACGGTGGCGAGCACCGGCGCGAGCCGCGCGATAGCCTCGAAGAACGCGCGCACGTCGCCCGTCGCGTCGGCGAGCGCCGGGACGACGCGGGCGAGGATGCGTGCCGCCACCGGCGACGCAGGGTGGCCGACGAGATCGCGCAGGCGCCGCCATCCCGCCGGCTCGGAGCAGTCCACCGCGGAGCGAACGCCGGTGGCGCCCAGGCGCAACAGCGTCTCCGAGGCATCGCGATCGTGGCGCGACACGAGGGCCACGGCGGGGATCGCCGGGAACTCGCGCACGAAACGGGCGACCGCCGGCAGCTCTTCACCACGGCACGCATGTACCGAGAGGACCAGCGCGTCCACCCGTTTGCGCCGCGCGGCGCGCAGCGCATCGCGCAACGACGCGGCGTGGAGCGTCGTGAAGCAGCCGTCCGCGGCGGCGTCGAGGCGGGGCCGCTCGGGAGGCGGAAGGACGGTACACACGGTCACCATGCGGGTACGACGCTAACATGGACCGGTCAACGTCGGCTCAAGCGGGGCCGGGGCAGGGGGCCACGCCTCCCCCTGCAGACGGCGCCCCCTCAACCCTCGGTCAACGGGCGGGTCCGCGCCGCGCGCGCCGCGTGGCCCTGCTGCTCGCCAGCGTCACCCTCGCCCTGGTGGCCGGCAGCGGGTGGTGGTTCGTGCGCTTCGCGTCGCACCTGCGGCGCGACCCGGGCGCCGTCTACCGTGATCCGACCACGCTCGACAAGCTGCTCAAGCGGGCGGGCGACGCCGAGCGTGCAGGCGACCGCGCCACGGCCATCACGACCTACCGGTTCGTCGCATCCGTCGGGGAAGGGGCGGGGGCCGAGTGGGCGCCCTACGCCGCCGCCGCGCGCACAGCGCTCAAGCGCCTAGGAGTCGCCGATACACTTGCAGGTCCCCCGCGCTGAAGCACACGAACCGCACGAGCTCGACCGGACCCGGCTCGCGCAGCTCCCGACGCACTGCCTCCACGGCTACGCTCGCCGCCTGCTCGATGGGATAGCGATAGGCGCCCGTGCTGATGGACGGGAAGGCGACCGACGCAACGCCGTGCCCGCGGGCGAGCCGGAGGGCGTTCTCATAACAACCGCGCAGCAGCTCCGGCTCACCGCGCCCGCCGCCGCTCCAGACGGGCCCAACGGTGTGGATCACGTAGCGCGCGGGCAGCCGGTACCCTCGCGTGATCCGCGCCTCCCCGGTCGGGCAGCCACCGATCTGGCGGCATTCCTCCAGGAGCTCGGGCCCCGCGGCGCGGTGAATCGCACCATCCACGCCGCCACCGCCCAGCAGGGTGGTGTTCGCGGCGTTGACGATCGCGTCCACCGCCTGTTGCGTGATGTCCCCCTGGAACGCCTCGAGCCTCGGCATGCGGGGGCAATCTAGCGCGCACCGCCAGGGCCGGTATTGTTAGTTCGTACCCACAGCCGGTGCGCGCGGCGTCGGGGGGAACGGGGACGGTACGTCAATGCCGGGACGTGACCTGATTGAGCGGGTCCGCAAGGCCCTGTGCGATCGCTACACCGTGACCGCAGCAGTGGGCCGGGGCGGTAACGCGTGCATCTTCTCGGGTCGGGATGCGAGCGGCGCCGACGTGGCCATCAAAGTGCTGCATCCCGAGCTGACCATCTCAGTCGCCGCGGACCGCTTCCTGCGTGAAATCCGCTACGCGTCGCAGCTCAACCACCCGCACATCGCCCGCGTGATCGACAGCGGAGAGGCGGACTATCTCCTCTGGTACGTGATGCCGTACGTGCCTGGCGACAATCTGCGTCAGGCGCTGCGCCGCGAGCCCCGGCTCCGCGTCCCGGACGTGGGGCGGGTCGCCGTGGAAGTGCTGAGCGCGCTCGAGCACGCGCACGCGCACGGCATCGCGCACCGCGACATCAAGCCCGACAACATCGTGCTCTCGCCCACTGGCGCGGTTCTCGTCGACCTGGGGATCGCGCGCGCGATCGCGCGCTCGGGCGACGATCGTGTGACCCGGAGCGGATTCGTGGTCGGCACGGAGGAATACATGAGCCCGGAGCAGGCGGAGGGCGCCCCCGACGTGGACGGACGCACCGACCTGTATTCGCTCGGCGTGGTGCTGTTCGAGTGCCTGGCGGGCCGGCCGCCATTCTCTTCCCCCAGTGCCGCGGCCGTGCTGGACATGCATCAGCACCGGCCCGCGCCCGACCTGCGCAGCATCCGGCGTGACGTGCCCAAGGAGCTCGCCGCCGCCCTGGCGCGCGCACTCGTGAAGCCGCGTGCCGAGCGCTGGCAACGGGCCCGCGACATGCGCGACGCGCTGGCCCCATTCGTCGCCATCGGGTGACGGCTGGCCCGGGCGCGCCGCGCCCGCTACACTGACGCGATGCGGTCCGGCTGTGTCACCATCGTGCTCCTCCTGTCCGCCTGCCAACCCCAGGCGCGGCGGCTCCTGGTGCTCGATCTCGCCCTGTCGGAGCCCGCCCTGCTGAACGGCACGGTGCGGCCGTGGCGCGACGAAGGGTACAAGGTCGAATACCGCCGTTTCTATCCGCACCTGGCGCGCGCCGATCTCGACCGCTACCGGGTGCTCCTGTTCCTGCTCGGCCGCGAGCCCGAGGCGCCGTCGGACGCCCTCACGGCCGGAGACCTCGCGCTGCTCACCGAGTGGGTGATGCGTGGCGGCGTGGCCGTGCTGGGCTATGATGCCGACGGCGAAGGGTACCTCGACCGCTGGACCGCCAACCGCTGGCTCGAATTCTTGGGGACGGGGATCTCGATCGGCGACCGGCTGCTGGAAGACACGACCGCCCGGGCCCTGACGACCACCGGCCGGCCGCAACCCTGGGTGGAGGCGCGCACCGTCGGCGACGAGCCGCTCGGCTCGCCGCTCGGCGAAGTGTACGAGGCCTTCCCGCTCGACCGGAATAACGTCGTCGCGGTGCGGGATCATGCGGCGCTCCTCGCCGTGACGTCACGCCATGCCTTCGTGCGCGCGCCGCGCCCCTCCCGCGCCCCACCATCGCCGCGCGGGGCCGCGGGCGTCGTGGCCGCAGCGCGCGTCGGGGACGGGCTGGTACTCGTCATCAGCCGCCACGCCCTCGGTGCCCTCGGGCCGCAGTTCCGGCCGACAACCGCCCCGCTCCAGCAGCCCGACGCCCTCGAACGAACCCGGGGGTTCCTCAGCGCGCTGGCACGCTGGACGCGCCGGCCTGCGGAGTGGGCGCACGTGCCCCCCGCGGCGCGCGGCGTGCCGGTCGCGCTGCAGCAGGCGCCCATCCCGGTGGAGCTCGTCCCCCCGCCACTCGTGCCGCCGGTCGGTGTGGATACGATCACCCTTCCGCTCATCGCCGATGCCAGACTCGACCGTGCAACCAGCGTTCCCGAGTGGCTGCGCCAGCAGGGGATGCGCGTTCTCTGGGCACCGCTCCTTCCCGCGCGCGACGGGCACCACGTCGTGCGGCCGGGGGCCTCGCTCGATTCGCTCGTCACGCTGCTCGACGTCGGCGGGTTCAATCTCCTGGGCGGCGACGCCGACCCGGCGGGGGCGGACTCGCTGCACGCGCGCTGGGAGGAGCGCGACGCCGTGCGGCGCGCCTGGGCCGCCGCCGTGGGCCGGCTGGAGCCGACCAGCGTCGCGTGGATTCCCGTGCTCGATTACGGGCACGCACGCCGCACTCCCGCCGACTCCTCACGTGGGGCACGGGGCGAGGGGCTCGCCGCGCCGTGCGCACTCGATTCGGCGCTCTGGGCGGAGGGGCTCCCCGGCGCGTACGGTGCGCTCGGCCGGCTGGCCGCGGAGCAGCGCACCCTGGTCATCGCCCTCGGCCTGGACATCGACGGCCCGCGCGGCTACTCGATGGGCCAGGAGTTCTGCGACGCGGCGTGGCGGCGCGGGATCGCGGGCTTCGGCCCCGGGGCGAAGCTGGATTCGCTTCGCCCCGGGGCCCGCTACGCGGCGCTGCGGGACGCCGGACTGCTGTCGCGCTACTACCGCGCTCTCGAGGACGAGGTCGCCGCGCGGGCAGCCGCCTTGCGCGACCGCATTTTGAAGCAGCGGCGGGATGTCTATTTCGCGTTCCGGCTGCCGCAGCCGCCGGCCGACTGGTTCACGCTGGGCCTGTTGCGCGGGTTCGGGCTGCCCGATCGGCCGCTCCTGCTGTTCACGCCCGAGCTGCGCACGCGTGAGCTGCTGTCGCTGTACCGCGCCGGCGGCCTGAACCTCGCCCACGCAGTGGCCCTGCCTCCCACCTCCCTGGCTGCCCGCGACTGGACCAGCCTGAAGCGCCTGGTGTTCGAGGAGAACGACGGCTTCTGGCTCGACGCCGACGAGACGCCCAGCCTCGGCAAGCGCGTGTCGCTCGACAGCTTGGGCCGCCTGCTGCGGCGGCTGGCCCGCTAGCCCCGTTCCGACGTATCCCGCCCCCACATCGAGCGCAAAGCGGCACCAGGTGTCGGAACGGGGCTAGCCTTGCCCCGACCCTTCCAGAGCCCGTAGCTTAGGTGCTGGGTGGCGGTAGGGCGTGATGGTCGCGGCATGCCGGCTGGAGTGGCGTGCCGAGGAAAGTCCGAGCTCCACAGGGCAGACTGCCAGGTAACTCCTGGGCGCCGCGAGGCGACGGAAAGGGCCACAGAGAACAGACCGCCCTTTATCCAAGGGTAAGGGTGAAACGGTGGGGTAAGAGCCCACCGCGCGCCTGGCAACAGGCGTGGCACGGTAACCCCCAGTCGGAGCAAGGCCAAGTAAGCAGCGAGACCCGGCCCGGGTCGCTTGAGCTGCGGGTAGGCCGCGTGAGGTGGCTGGCGACAGCCGCCCCAGAGAGATGACCATCTGCCCCGCTACGGCGGGCAAACAGAACTCGGCTTATGGCCCTACCGCCCTCCTCCCTATGACTTCGCCCTCGAGGCCCTACCCGGCGCAGTGGGAGCAGGTGGCGGACCTGCGCGTGTTCCGGACGACCGCGGAGGAGTGGGAGAAGCTCATCGGGTGGCGCGCCGACATGCGCAAACGCGGGTGGAAGCTGCTACGCGTCGCGAGTGAAGGCAGCGAGATGGTCGCGGTGTTCGGCCGCACCAAGGGCGAGCGCGCCTCGCCATGACGCCCCGGCTGTTGCTCGTGGTCATCGCGCTCGTCGGCGGTTGCGCCTCGGGCCGGGCCGGAACGGTGGCGGCCACACCGCCTGCGGCGCCGGCCCAGCCCCCCACGACGCCCCCATCGCCGCCGCCCGGCGCTGCGCTCGCGAGCGTGCGCTACGGGCCGGGCGCGCTCCGCTATCTCCTGCATCGGCAGCTGCACATCCGGCAGACCTTGGGCGACCAGGTGCAAGCGCAGACCCTCGGCGCCCGGATCTTCGTCACCATGGCGATCACCGGCCCCGCGGACAGCGTCGGGTACCCGACGACGTTCAGCATCGATTCGATCGTGGCCGACTCCGGCACGCCCGCGCCCATCGCGGACAACATCGTCAAGGTGCGGAAGCTGGTGTTCGCGGGTCGCGTGGCGCGGCGCGGTGAGTTCGTGAACGTCGTGCCGTCCGACAGTGCGCTCGCCCAATCCGTAGCCCAACTGCTCGGCAACTTCCGGGATTTCCTGCCGCGTCTCCCGGCGGACGGGATCAAGCCTGGCGCGGCGTGGACGGACACGGTGGAGACCACGCAAAAGGGCAGCGACGCCACGAGCTCCCGGCGCGCGACCATACACGCGACGGCGACGCCGTGGGAGCGCGCGGGCGTGTCCGGTCTGCGCGTGGAGACCAGCCAGACCTACCACGTCACGGGGAGTGGAAAGAACGCGGGCCAGCCCTACGAGCTGTCCGGCGACGGGACTGCCACCGGGAGCGCCTTCCTCGCCGCCGACGGCCGCTACCTGGCCGGCGAGGTGCGTGATTCGACGGCCCTCACCATCCGCCTGCCGGTGCAGGGAGTCTCGGTGCCCGTGATCCAGGTCGCCCAGACCGCGGTCTCGGTGCTGCCGTAGTGGGCGGCCCGGCGGACCTCACAGGGCTCCGCCGCGATCGCCGGCGGATGGTCGGACTGTCGCTGCTGCAGCTCGTGGTTCCCGCCATCGTCGGGGCGCAAGTGGTGCCGAATCGGGCCGCGCTCTACCTGTATCCGAGCGACGTGACCGATGCGCGCGCGCTGTGGGTGAACCCCGCCGGGTCCGGGCGCTTCGAGGAGGCCTCGCTCCATCTCGACCTCACGGTGGGGGAGCCCGGAGCGGCCGGCCGGCTGCGACAGCTCACGCTCGGACTGAGCTCACGCGGGTTGTCGTTCGGCTATCAGCGCGATGTGTTCGACGCCGGGGCGCGGGGCCACACGTATCGCATCGGCTACGCCGTAGGACGCGCGGGACTCGCGGCCGGGTTCGCCACTGCGCTGTACCGCGGCGGTACGTCGAGCAGCGGCTGGGACCTGGGGATCCTGTACGACTGGAGGCCGTCGCTGTCCCTGGGCGGAGTGATCGAGAACGTCGGGCGCCCCAGTGTGCGGGGCACCACGCTCCCCGTCACCTACGTGCCGAGCGCGACGCTGCGCCTGTTCGATGCGCGCGCGGCGGTCTCGGCCGACGGCCGGTTCACGTCGGGGGGCGTGCTCGGTTATGCATTCGGCCTGCGGGCCGGCCTCGGGGCAACGACGCGTGCCCCCGTGGGACTGCTCGTCCGCCTCGACACCGACCGCGCGCTCAGGCGCGCCGGACTCGCCCTGGGGGTCTCGCTTGGATCGCAGGACCTCGGCGGCATCGTGGCCACGGCGCCCGGTGACGCCGACCGGATCGACGCGCTCGACTTGTACGGCGTCTCCACCCGGCGCTTCACCCGCACCAGGGCCGTCAGGGACTGACCCGGAGCTGCCGCAAGCGTGGCGTCATCTCGTACACGGCGCGGATCGAGAGGCTGCGAAACGCCGTGTCCTCCCGCACCCCCTGCACGCTGAGGATCATCCGGAACGCGAGCCCGCCCCGCAGGCTCAGCCGGTAGCGCGCGCGCACGCTATCCCGGGCATACACCCGCACACGGTGCGGCGTCACGATGCTCACGACGCGGCGCGCCACGAGCAGCACGGTCGTGTCCTCGGCGCCGCGCGGCGCGAACACGTACAGCGCCACGTCCCCGGGCGGTAGGGCCCGCTGGCGCCGCAGCGTCTGTGTCACGCTGTCGGGCACCGGACTGCTGACGGAGAGGCGGGGCGCCCCCGAGAGAACGGCGAACGCCACGAGCCCGAGACCGGCCAGCGCTGCCAGACCTACGAGCGCCCGCACCATTCGGGCCGCGATGCCGCGTCCCGTGTGCAGACCGTCGTGCGCGGCGCCGGGCAGCGCGGCGATCAGCGCCCGGCTCAGCTCCTCCGCCGTCTGGTAGCGGTCGGCCGGATCCTTGGCGAGCATCCGCTCGATCACGCCGGCGAGGGCCGCCGGCACGTCGCCGCGCAGCTCGCGGATCGGCACCGGGTCCACCGTCGCCTGCTTCATGAGCACCGATTGGGCCGATTCACCCTCGAACGGGGGCGTGCCGGCGAGCATCTGGTACAGCACCACGCCGAGGGCGTAGATGTCCGAGCGCCCGTCCACCCGCTCGCCCGTCGCCTGCTCGGGGCTCATGTAGTGCGGCGTCCCGACCACCATGCCCTCGGTCGTGAGCTGGCTGACCGAGGCTTCTTGCGCTGCCTTGGCGATTCCGAAGTCGGTGACGAGCACGTGACCGGAGCCGTCGAGCAGCATGTTGTCGGGCTTCACGTCGCGGTGCACGATACCCCGCCCGTGCGCGTAGGCCAGGGCGTCCGCGACCTGGCGCGCGATGCGGGCGGCGTCGACCACGGAGAGCCGCTGATCCCGCTCGAGCAGCTGCCGCACCGACGGGCCGTCGACGCAGCGCATGACGATGTAGAGGACTTCGTTCTTGTAGCCGCCGACCTTGTAGATCGGCACGATGTGCGGGTGTTCGAGCTGCCCGCTGGTGCGCGCCTCGCGCACGAACCGCTCCGCCAGCCCGGGCGACGGCGTCAAGCCCAGGTCCAGCACCTTCACCGCGACGTCCCGGTCCTGCGCCTTGTCGCGCACGCGGAACACGGCGGCGAAGCCGCCTTCGCCGAGCAGATCCCCGACGGTAAATTCCTTGCCGAGCGCTTTTTGGAGGCGGCGACGCAGCGTGGCGAGATCGAGCGACATGGCGGACGCGAAACCTAGGAACGCACGTCGCTGGGCGCTAGGGACCGCCGCCTTCGCCCTCGCCTGGGCGCTCGGCGTGTGGCCCCCGCCGCTGTGGTGGCGCGATCACTCGCCCCGGGCGACGGCGATGATGCGCGAAATGGCGGACTGCCGGTCGCTGTCCGTCTGTCCGCCCGCCCGCCCGACCGCCCTGAAGAACATCGCTCCCGTGCTCCAGCGCATGGTGATCATCGGCGAAGACTCGCGCTTCCGAACGCATCACGGCATCGACCCCAGCGAGATCGCCGATGCGCTGGGCGCAGATCGGAGCGGCGGTCGCGGCTTGCCGCGCGCGCTCGTCGCTGCGTGGCGGCAGCGCGACAGGGTGCGGGGTGCGAGCACGATCACCCAGCAGCTCGCGAAGAACCTGTATCTCTCCTCGTCGCGCAACCCGCTCCGCAAGGTGAAGGAAGCGGTGACGGCCCTGCGGCTCGAGCTGGCGCTGTCGAAGGATCGGATCCTCGAGCTGTACCTCAATGTGGCAGAGTGGGGTCCGGGGATCTGGGGAGTCGACGCCGCGAGCCGCGCCTACTTCGGGGTGCCGGCGGCGCGGCTCAACGAGGAGCAGGCAGCCGAGCTGGCGGCGACACTGCCGCATCCCCGCACGTCCAACCCGACGTTTCGCCCGGAGCGCACGCTCGAGCGCCGCAACCTCATCCTGGCGAGGTACCGGGGAGTGGACGTGTATGTCCCACCGGAAGAGGAAACAGACTCGCTCCTGATGCCCCTGCCAGCGCCCGTGATCCCGCCCGCGCTCGAATCGCTGGAGGTCGCCGTCCCCCTCCCAGTGGACAGCACGCAGGACAGTCTCACAGCTAGACGCACAGACGCACAGGGGAGAACAGAGGACAGTGGCCGGGACAGCTTGCCCTGATCACTACCTACCTGTTCACCGCTGTGCGTCTGTGCGTCTGGTCGTTGCCTGTCCGGTCCGTCTGTTACAACTGTCAGTCTACCAGCCTTAGGGGCATCACCAGCGCCATGTAGCTCGCCGGATCGTCCCATCCCACCGGCTCCACCGTCGCCGCGCGCTCGGGGGCCTTGAAGGTGATCCGCACTTCGTCGGTGGGCATGTACTTGAGGATCTCGAGCAGGTACGTCGCGTTGAACCCGATCTCGAGCGGCTCGCCCTCGTACGTCACGGCGAGCTCGTCCTGCGCCTCGCCCAGGTCCGGCGTCTGCACCGAAAACTTGACGGCCCCGCCGGAGAACGCGAGCCGGATGCGGTGCGTCTGATCGCTCGCGACGACGCTCATGCGGCGCAGCGCCGCCGCCATGGCCGCCTTGTCCACGGTGGCGAACTTGTCGTTCTCGCGCGGGATCACCTGCTCGTAGTTCGGATACGGCCCCTCGATGAGCCGTGAGAAGACCAGCGTGCCGCCGGCGCGGAACCCGATGTGGTTGTCGCTGCGCGCGATCTCGAGCGCCTCGTCGGCTGCGAACAGGCGGCGGATCTGCTCCAGCGCTTTGGGGGGGACGATCAAGTCCGCCGTCGACCCGCCCTTTGCCGGCACGTCCATCTTGGCGAGGCGGTGCCCGTTGGTCGCCACCATGCGCATGTGGTCGGGACGGAGCTCCCAGAGCACGCCGTTCAGGATCGGGCGGCTTTCCTCCGTGGACGCGGCGAACGCGACATGCCCCACCAGCTTGTGCACGACGCCCGCCGCCGCCTTCCACGCCCCGTCGAACTTGACGGCGGGGAACGAGGGGAACTCCTCGCGCGGCAACCCCAGCAGCTTGAACTTGGAGCGACCGCATTCGATGCCCACGCGGGACTCGCCGGCCGCCGTGATGCGAACCGGACCCGACGGCAGCTCGCGCGCGATGTCCACCAGCTTCTTGGCGGGGAGCGTCACCGCGCCCTCGGCATCCACCTCTGCCGGTACGGTCGTGCTGACGGCGATGTCGAGATCGGTGCCCGAAAGACGCAGGCCTTGTTTCGTGACTTCCACCAGGACGTTCGCAAGGACGGGCAGCGTGGTCTTCGCGGGGATCGCCGCAGCGACCGCACTCAGCCCTTCCTGCAGCTGCTCTCGAGTGATCGTGAACTTCATCCGCTCCGCCGCCTCGCCCAGTGTGGAGATTGTGAACGTAAGAATCTACTACCTATACCTAATAGAACTACTAGTAGTAGTAGTAGTAGACGGGGAAATGTGGGTGATTCGAGCTAACGTTCGCGCGGCGCGCCGTACTGCCCGTCCACCGCACTGTGGGCGCGGTGTTGGGACTGTTGGCAATCCGCCCTCTTTTCCCACGGCGCCGCGGCGCGTCCACACCGGCCCACATATCTCCGCCCACATGTTGGCTAGAGTGCGGACAACTCTTGACGCGCCATTTCGACGCGCTCCTTGAACGTCCGGTCCCGCACCATCTGCCGCTCCACCTTGTCCACCGAGTGAATCACCGTCGAGTGATCTCGGCCCCCGAACGCCTGCCCGATCTCGACGAGCTGCATGCCCAGCATGTCGCGCGCGAGGTACATCGCCACCTGACGCGGGATCGTGAGCGTTTTGGTCCGGGCTTTGGACCGCAGGCCTTCCGGCGTGACGCCCCAGCGGCGCGCCACGACCTCCTGTACGCGATCGATGCTCGGTGTCGCCTGGCCGCCATAGCCCCCCGCCTCTTCGCCCTGGCGGATCTTGTCCGACAGCGCCTCGCGCGCGAGTTCGATCGTGACCTCGCGATTCTTGAGCGACGCGAACAGCAGCAGCTTGATGATGCAGCCTTCGAGCTCCCGCACGCTCGAGCGGATGTGCTCGGCGATGAAGCGCAGCACGTCGTCGGGAATGGTGAGCTCGAGGTGATCCTGTTCCGCCTTCTTGCGCAGGATGGCGATCCGGTGCTCGAGGTCGGGGTGCCCGATGTCGGCCACCAGCCCCCACTCGAACCGCGAGATCAGCCGGTCCTCGAGGCCCGGGATCTCCTTGGGCGGGCGGTCCGACGTGAGCACGATCTGCTTGTGCCCCTCGAACAGCGCGTTGAAGGTGTGGAAGAACTCTTCCTGCGTCATTTCCTTGCCCTCGAGGAAATGCACGTCGTCGACGAGGAAGAGGTCCACATCGTTGCGATAGCGGCGCCGGAACTCGGACATCGTGCGCGCGTGAATCGACTCGATCACCTCGTTGATGAACTGCTCGGCCCCGAAGTAGTGGACCCGCGTCCCGGGGTACTTGGTCAGCACGGCGTGGGCGACGGCCTGCATCAGGTGCGTCTTGCCGAGGCCGGTCGCGCCGTAGATGAAGAGCGGGTTGTAGGTCTTGCCGGGCGCTTCCGCGACGGCGTGTGCGGCGGCGGCGGCCAGCTCGTTCGACTTGCCGATGACGAAGCTCTGAAACGTGTAGCGCTCGTTGAGCGGCGTCGTGAGGACGCCGGTCTTGTCGAGCGCCACCGCCTCGCGTGGTGCCACGAAGAAATCCATCTGGGGGCGCTGCTGACGATCCTCCTGCACGCGGAACACCACGGCCGTCGGACGTCCGAATACGCGCTCCGCGGCGCGCGCCAGCACGCCGGCGTGCTTGGACTCGTTCCACTCGACCGCGAATTGATCGGGGGCCCCCACGATCAGGCGACCGTCGTCCAGCGCGATCGGCTCCGCCGGCTCGAGCCACGTTCGCACGGTGGCGTCGGGGAGTTCCCGCCGTGCTTCGTCGAGGAGGCGTCTCCAGGCTTCTTTAGTAGACTGCTCCATCCGCGATTCAACGAAAGGTGGGACGTCCTGCAAGGGCGGCCCGAAACTACGGCTCGCATGTGGAAAAGTCAACCTTGACCGCCGCGCTCGCGACAGTGTACGTTTCCCGCCTCTCGAGAGGAATGTATGGGTCCGACGTATCGCCCGCGCAATCGGCGGCGCATCAACAAGCATGGATTCCGCGCGCGGATGAAGGATGTGTGGGGTCGCGCGGTCCTGTCCCGCCGGCGGAAGAAGGGGCGCAAGCGCCTCACGGTCCGCCTGCCCTCCAAGCACCGGAGTCGCTAACGGGAGAGCGGTACCCGCGTCGCGCGCGTCTGGCGCGCGGCTCGGAGCTCACTGCCTGCTGGGAAGAGGGTCGCCGCTTGCGCACCTCGCATCTCGACCTGGCGTGGCGTCCCAATCCGATGGGCCACCCGCGGCTGGGCGTCGTCGTTCCCCGTTTTCAATTCACCGCGGTGGCCCGCAACCGCCTGCGCCGTCGCGTGAAAGAAATTCTGAGACGCGACGCTCTTGCGACGCTGCCCGCCGTCGACGTCGTGGTGCGCGCGAAGCGCGCCGCGTACGCAGCCTCCTTTGCCGTGCTGCGCGCCGAGTTGGCGGACCTGGTGCGTCGGGTCACATGAGCGTGGGTCGCTGGCCGCGACGCGCGGTGCTGGCGCTGATTCGCGTGTATCAGCTGACGCTGTCGCACCTCGTGTTCACGCAGTGCCGCTTCGACCCGTCGTGCTCGCGGTACACCTACGAAGCGGTGGAGCGCTATGGTGTGGTGCGGGGCGCGTGGCTCGGCCTGCGGCGGATCCTGCGGTGCCACCCGCTGCACCCCGGCGGCTACGATCCGGTGCCGTAAAAACTAGACGCGCAGGCGCGTAGACGCCCAGAGGCCCAGTGGAACGACGCATCATTCTGGCCATCTTCCTGATGCTCATCGTGGCAGTGTTGCCGAGCATCCTGTTTCCGCCGAAGAAGACGGTCGGGCGGACGGGCGGGCGGGCGGTCGGCGACACCGCCGCGGGCAAACCTGCGCCTGCGCCCGCCGCGGAGTCCTTGAGCGCCCGCCCGCCCGTTTCCCCGTCCGTCACCGTCCCCGCGGAAACGGTGTGGGTCACGTCTCCCACGTATCGGCTGGGCTTCAGCACGCGGGGCGCGGCGCTGGTGAGCGCGGAGCTCTTGGAGTATCGCTCGTTCGCCCCCGCGGACTCGGGGGCTCCCGTACAGCTCGTCCCCGTGGGCCGCCCGTGGCTGCGCTACGCCCTGACCGCCGGCGGCGACACCGCGGCGCTCGCCGACTGGACCTTCACGCCGGGCGCCACCCGCGTACGTGTCGGCGAGGGCCGTGACAGCGCGCTGCTGAGCTTCACGGCCGAGCGGGGTGGGGCCAGGATCGCGCTCGAGTACCGCTTTTACGCCGCGGAGTATCGTTTCGCGGTGCAGGGCCGCTTCGCCGGCTTCGGCTCGGGTGGCGTGACCCTGCTGGTGGGGATGGGGGACGGGCTCCGTTCGGTCGAGGCGGACTCGATGGACGACTTCCGGCACTACGCGGTGGTCACCAAGGCCACGAAGACGCAGAGCACGGACTTCCAGTCGCTCAAGCAGGGCGACCACAAGATCCTGGACGGGCCGTTCGAGTGGGCCGGCGTCAAGTCCAAGTACTTCTTCCTCGCGGGCCTCGCCTTCGAGGAGAACCAGCCGCGCTTCGGCGCCGCCATCGTGGAGGGCGGGCCGCGCACCGCGACGGCCTCGTCGCTGTTCGGTCGCTCGGCCGTGGCGACTCGGGCGCCGGTCACGCTCACCCTGCCCGTCCCTCCGGCGGGGGATTTCCGCTACCAGCTCTATGTCGGCCCGCTCGAGTATCGCCGCCTGGCGCAGCTTGGTCACGACCTGGACGACGCCAACCCGTACGGCGGGTTCCTGCGACCGATCATCCAGCCGGTATCGGCGCTGGTGATGAACATCCTGATCTGGATGCACGACCGGCTCAAGCTCGCGTACGGCTGGGTGCTCATCATTTTCGGCGTCCTGGTGCGCGGGCTGCTGTGGCCCTTGAACCAGAAGGCAATGGAATCGAGCATCCGGATGCAGGCCGTCGCGCCGCTCCTGAAGCAGGTCCAGGATCGCTACAAGAACGAGCCCGAGCGGCTGCAGCGCGAGATGATGAAGCTGTACAAGGAGCACAACGTCAACCCGTTCGGCGGCTGCCTGCCGATGCTCCTGCCGATGCCGGTGCTGTTCGCGCTGTTCTTCGTGTTCGCCAACACGATCGAGTTCCGTGGCGTCCCGTTCCTGTGGCTGCCCGACCTGGCGCGCTCCGACCCGTATTACATCATCCCGATCGTCATGGGACTCTCGATGTTCGTGCTGTCCAAGGTCGGCCAGATCGGCGTACCGCCGAATCCCCAGGCGAAGACGATGCTGTACTTCATGCCGGCGTTCATGACCCTGCTGTTCCTCCGCTTTGCCTCTGGGCTGAACCTCTACTATGCCGTGAGCAACATCTTCAGCATCCCGCAGCAGTACATGATCGCGCGGCGCCGCCTGCGGGACCAGGGGAAGCGAACCTGACCGGGAGGCGGGAAGCGGGAAGCGGGACGCGTGCTGTCTGATCCGATTGTCGCCCTCGCCACGCCTCCGGGCCGCTCCGCCATCGCCCTGATCCGCCTTTCCGGGCGCGGGGCGTTCGATGTCGCGGCGCGCGCCCTGCACCCGTTTCACCCCGACCACCCCCGTACGGTCCGCCGCGTCCGCGTGGTGCATCCCGCGACGGGAGAGCCCGTGGACGATGCGCTCGCCGCCTGCTTCCCCGCGCCCCGCTCCTACACCGGGGACGACCTGGTCGAGCTGTCGACGCACGGCGGCCTGCTCGTTCCGGCGGCCGCCCTCGCGGCGCTCGTCGCCGCGGGGGCCCGGCCCGCGGCGCCCGGGGAGTTCAGCCGCCGCGCCGTGCTGAACGGCAAGCTCGATCTGCTGCAGGCGGAGGCGACGGCCGACTTGATCGACGCCGGCGCGCCCGCGCAGGCGCGCCGCGCGCTGCAGCAGCTCGACCGCGGGTTGTCCCGGCGGCTCGAGCAGTTGCGGGCCGAGCTGATCGAGCTCGAGGCCCTGATCGCGTACGAGATCGATTTCCCCGACGAGGACGAGGGTCCCGTGGCGCCCGAGCGGGTCGAGCGCGCGTGGCGCGCGGCGCGCGAGCGGATCGCGCAGCTCATCGCCACAGCCCCGGAGGGGGAGCGGCTGCGCGAAGGGGCGCTGCTGGTCATCGCCGGGCGTCCCAACGCCGGCAAATCGTCCCTGTTCAACGCTCTGCTGGGCCGGGAGCGCGCCATCGTGACCGAGGTCCCGGGCACGACTCGGGACGCGATCGAGGCGTACGCGGTGCTCGAAGGCTTTCCGTTCCGGCTCGTCGACACGGCCGGGCTGCGGGAGAGCGACGATGGGGTCGAGCGCATGGGGATCGACGTCGCGCGACGCTATCTCGACGCAGCGGACCTGATCCTCTTCTGCGAGGCCCCGGGCGACGAGGGACCGGGGACGGGGGACGAGGCGGATCGCGACGCGTTCCTCGCGGCGCGCCACGCGCCCGTCGTGGTCGTGCGGACCAAGGCGGATCTGGTACCCGTCCCGCGTCCCTCGTCCCCCGTCCCGTTCGTGTCGGCCGTGACCGGCGCGGGCCTCGCCGACCTGCGTCGCAACCTCGCCGAGGTCGCCTACGGCCGGCTGCTCGGGCTGGGCGACGTGGAGCCGGTCGTCACGCGGGCGCGCCACCGCGAGGCACTGGAGCGCGCCTTCGCCGAGGTCAACGCGTTCCGGGAGGCGCGGGAGCGCGGGGTGGATGCCGCAGCCGCGGCCACCCATCTGCGCGCCGCCCTGGGGGCGCTCGACGACTTGATCGGCGTGGTGACGCCGGACGCCATCCTCGATCGCGTGTTCGCGACGTTTTGCGTCGGAAAGTGACGCATCCGTTCGCTCGATGTAGATTGCGTGCCGCCCGCTGGTTGCGGGCTGCCACCGCGCCCACCGGGCGCACGCGAGGGTAGGGTCGATGGCTGATCAGGTAGGGGCGGGTCCTGCGATGCGCTCGCCCGAGCGCTGGCTCGTCGTGCTGCGCATCGCGGTCGGGGTGTGGTTCGCCAAGGCGATCTTCACCAAGCTGAGCGTCACCTTGGCGTGGGGCTTCCTGCCCGTCCCCACCGCGTCGGATCGCTGGCTGCACGTGATGCCGATTCTGGTCACCAAGTACGCGGAGGGCAATCCGCTCGGCTTCTTCAGGGACTTCCTGTTGCACAGCGTGGTGCCGAACACCCAGACATACGCTCAGCTCACGGCGCTCGGCGAAGCCGCGGTCGGGCTCGGGCTGGTGTTCGGCTGCTTCACGACGCTGGCGTCGGCGATCGGCCTGGTGCTGGTGGTGAATTACGGCCTCGCGGTGCAGTGGCAGGGTTCGGCCCAGCAGGGGTTCCATTACATGTTGATCAGTACGCTGGTGGTGATTCTCGCGACCCGGGCGGGACGGGTGTGTGGGGTGGACGGGTGGGTGCGGGTCCACCGGCCGGGGTCGTGGCTCGCGCGCCTGCCGTTCGGTTAGGGAAGGTACAGCAGGTCGTTCGGCCGCTCCCCCACGGGGATGGCGGTGAGAACCTTCCGCGCTGCCGCATCGATCACCGACACGGTGTTGGAGCGGCCGTCCGCCGTGTACAGGCGGCTCCCATCCGGTGCCAGCGCGATCCCCCACGGCCGGCGGCCGACGGCGATCGAGTCGACCACCCGGTGCGTGGCCACGTCCACCACGCTCACGGTCCCGGCCGCGCCTTCCGTGACGTACGCCCAGCGCTGGTCGGCGCTGAACGCGATGCGTACCGGCTTGGTCTTGCCGTCGCGGATCGGGAACTGCTCGACCACGCTGTCGCTCGCGACGTCGATGATCGTCACGTTTCCCCCCGCCTCCGCGGACACCCACGCGCGTCGCCCGCCCGGCGTGAACGCGATGGTGCGGGGGTTCTCGCCCACGTGAATCGTGCGCAGCAGCCGGCCCGTCCTGGCGTCGAGCACTGACACGCTGTTACTGGTCTCTGCGGTCACGTACACCTTCCCGCCGTCGGGCGTCACCGCGATTCCCTCGGGCTCGACACCGACGGGAGTCGAGAAGACGATCTTGCCGGTCGCCACGTCGATCGCGCTGGCGTGGGCGACCTCCTCGTTGGACACGTAGGCGGTCTTGCCGTCGGGGCTCACGACCACGAGCTCGGGGTCGCGGCCCGCGGGGAGGGTGCGAGTCATCTTGCCGCTCGCGACGTCGATCACGCCGAGTGCGTCGTCCTGCCCGAGGGCGACGTAGACGGTGCGCCGGTCGGGGCTCGCGGCCAGACCGCGGGGCCGCCGCCCCACGACGATCGTCGCGACCACGCTGTTCGTTTGGGGCGAGATGACCGCGACGGTGTTGTCGACCTCGTTGCTCACGTACAACGACGGGCCGCCGGAGCGCGCCGGGAGGTGCAGGGCGATCGCGAGGAGCAAGGGCAGGGCCCGAGCGCGCTGCGACGAGCTGGGATTCATGGTCCGATTCAGTCGTTGAAGATCGCCTGGTCGACGTGCAGCGCGTGATCGAGCCCCTGCAGACGGTCGCGCCCACGGATGCCTTTCAGGATCGCCCCCGTGAAGTCCGCGCCGGTGACGTCCGCGTCCGTCAGGTCCACGCCGGTGAGGTCGGCCCAGGCGAGCAGCACCTTCCGCAGGTTCGCCCCGGTCAGGTCGGCTTCCGTGAAATCGGCTGAGGTCGCGTCGGTTCGCAGGACGCCCATCGACTGCGTCCCCGGGTTCACGCCGAGGCTGGTGTGGACGAGCTTGGCTCGGACGAGCTTGGCGCGCGCCATGGGCGAGACGATCTTGGCACGCGAGAGATCCGCGTCGGACAGGTTCGCATCGGGCATGATGACGGCAAACAGGCTCGCGTCGCGCAGCACGGCGTGGCGCAGGTCGACGCGGTACATCACGACCATGTCGAGCGTCGCGCCGGTGAAGTCCGCGCGCGTCGCGACCGCATCCGTCAGCGTCGCGGCGAACAGTTGCGCCCTGGTGAAGTTCGTCCCGATGAGGCGGCACCGCGTGAGGTTGGCGCGCTTGAAGTCGACGCCCGTGAAGTCGAGCCCTGAGAGGTCGCGGCCGGTGAAGTCGGCGGGCGTCTGTGCGGTGGCGTCGGCGAGGGCGGCGAGCACCTGCTCGCGCGTGAGTGGCTGCTGCGCGACGGCCGGCGCGGAAGCGACGCTCGTGGCCAGCAGCGCCACGGCGACCCGCCCAATGACGCACGGGCCGGCGGTCACTGACTCTTCGTTTGCAGGTCCGAGGCCCGGTGCGGACGGCCCGGCTTGAGCCAGCCGTCGCTCCGCGCCTTTACGTACAGGTACAACTCGGCGATCGCCGACGTGTCGAGCAGCACCTTCCACGAGGGCATCCCCTTGGCCGCGCGACCGTTCAACGCCGTGTTGACGAAGCTGTCGCGCGGGAAGTTGGCGCCGCTGGGACTCAGGGCCCAGCGGAGGTCGGGCGCGGCGGGGTTGATTCCGCCGATCGCGTCCTCGCCGTGGCAGCGATAACAATAGACGTGCCACCACTTCCACCCCTGGTAGATCGATTCGGGTACGAGCAGGCTGTCCCGCGACGTGTCCCGGATCGCTGCCGCCGTGACGCTGCCCGGCAGGAGGTGCGGGGCCCACATGACCGACGCGGCGACGGCGAGCCAGGACCCGACTACAGCACCCCGCACCACATGCTTGTTTCTCACGCCTGGTCTCTCCCGGTCAGTGGACGTGCCGTCGGCAGCGCCGCTATGGGTGCATCTCGATCATCGGCACGTTGAATTCCTGCAGCACGCCGACGATCTCGGCGTGGCGGCGGTCGATCACGGAGTCGAGTGTGGCTTTGAGCTCCTTGTCGCGGTGCCGGACGCCCATGGCCATGCTCCACGCGAACGGCATGCCCGACACGGGGTCGGAGTCCGGCAGCGCCACCATCGTGAGCGGGACGGCCGCTCGCTTGACCCAGTACCCGGCCTTCGGCCCCCACACGATCGCGACGTCGATCGAGTCCTTCACGACGGCGTCGATGATGTCCTGTGGGTGGTCTGCTTTGGGATCGGGGTTGAGGAAGTTGCCGAAGCCGACCAACCCGACGATGCCCCGTGGACCGAGTGCGTGGGCCGGCGGGGTATTGGTGTAGTCGTAGCCGATCAGGTTGACGCCGATTTTCACGTGCTTCAGGATCGTGTCGTCGAGCGACTTGATCGCGAGGCCGCGATCGGCCCGGTACACGAAATAGTAGGTCGAGCGGTAGTAGGGCTTGGTCGTGGCCACCGGGTCGAACCCCAGCGGTGCCTCGATCATGACGTCGCAGAACCCCGCGAGGATCGTGCTGCGCAGAAAGCCCCGCCGTTGGGGCCACCAGAAGTTCACGACGGCGGCGTTGAGATCGCGCGCGACCACGTGCGCGATCCTGTTCTCGAAGCCTTCTTCCTTGTCGTTGGAGAAGGGCATGTCGTACGGGTCGACACACACCCGCAGCTCTGAGGGCGCGCGTCGAGCCGCGCCCGCCACGAGGACGACCCCAGCGGCGGCGACGAGCGACGCCGCGCTACGCGTGAGCCAAGTGCGATGCATAGTGCTCCCTGCACATTGCGAAGAGGGTACATCCGGTGCACACGTACTACACCCGGCGCCGAAGCGCGTTCGCCTCGGCGCCGGGTGCACCTTCGTCGTGCGAATGATGCTACGCCGTCACGACCTCACGGCAGGGCGAACACCAACAGCGTGCCGCCCGCGTTGCTGATATTCGTGTAGTCGCCGAAGGCGCCAATCGCGCCGAGCGCGGCGGTCGGATCCTCCGGGCTGATCCCCAGAGCGACGCCCGCTCCCGCCCAGCCGCCCACTCCGGAGAGCACGGCGACGTACTGTTTGCCGTCGGGCCCCAGGTACGTCATCGGGTTCCCGATGATGCCGGAGGGCGTCTTGAACTTCCACAGCTCCGTCCCGGTCGTGGCATCGACCGCCTTGAGCCAGCCTTCCATCGTGCCGTAGAACACGATGCCGCCGGCCGTCGCCAGCGCGCCGCCGTAGGCCGCCAGGTTTTCCTTGATCTCCCACTTCTTGGTCCCCGTGGTCGGGTCCCACGCCACGAACGCGCCCCGGATCTGATCGGGCCCGGGGTACATCCGCACGATGGCGCCCACGTACCATTGGCCGGCGGAGTACTTCACGTCCACGCCCTCATAGTCCATGCAGATGTTGTTCGTCGGGACGTAGAAGAGCCTGGTCTGCGGCGAGTACGCGGAGGGTTGCTGATCCTTGAAGCCGATCGCGGCCGGACAGATGCCCTCGGTGTTCTTCTTCGAGGTCGTCCCGTATTGCGGATTGCGGACCGGGACGCCCGTCTGGAGATCGATCTTCGACGCCCAGTTCGGTGCCGCGTGCGCGTACGGCTGCGCCACGAGCACCTTGCCGTTCGTCCGGTCGACCACGTACCCGAAACCGTTGCGGTCGAAGTGCGCCAGCGCCTTCACGGCCTTCCCGCCGATCGTGGCGTCGAACAGCACCATTTCGTTGACGCCATCGTAATCCCATTCGTCATGCGGCGTCATCTGGTACGCCCACTTCGCCTCCCCGTTGTCGGGGTTGCGGGCGAAGATCGTCATCGACCACTTGTTGTCGCCCGGGCGCTGATCGGGATTCCACGACCCCGGGTTGCCCGAGCCGTAGTAGAACAGGTTCAGCTGCGGGTCGTAGGAGTACCAGCCCCACGTCGTGCCGCCGCCGCGCTGCCACTCGTCCCCCTGCCACGTCGACACGCCCAGGTCCTTGCCGCGGTGCGACGCGTAGTTGGGGTTCGCGTCACCGACGATCTTCACGTCGGCGTCGGGGCCCGTCGAATAGGCCCGCCACACTTCCTTGCCGGTGTTGACGTCGTACGCCGTCACCCGGCCGCGCACGCCGAACTCGCCGCCCGAGATGCCCGCGATCACGATGTCCTTGATCACGATGGGGGCGTTCGTCATGGTCGAGCCGGTCTTGTAGTCGGCGTTCGGCACCCGCCACACCTGCTTCCCGGTCTTCGCGTCGAGCGCGAGCAGGTCGCCCTGCAGCAACTCGATGAACAACCGGTTGGTGCCCGCATGGAAGGCGAGGCCGCGGTTCACGAGGTCGCAGCAGGCGATCGCTTTGGCCTCGGGCGGCTGGGCGGGTTGGTGCCGCCAGATCATCGGGGCGCCCGGCTTCGTCAGATCGAGCGCGAACACGACGTTCGGGAACGCGCTGTGCACGTACATCACGGTGCCAATCACCAGCGGGTTGCCCTCATGGCCGCTGAGCACTCCCGTGGAGAACGTCCACGCGGCCTTGAGGTTCTTCACGTTCGCCCGACTGATTTGGGTGAGCGGGCTGTAACGCTGCAGGTCGTACGTCCGACCCGCCATCGTCCACTCGCCCGCACCCTGGGCGACGGCAGACGCCGCGACGAGCACCATCAGACTCGCCGCGAATCCGCCGGAACACAGTTTGATGCGGTTCATAGCTGACCTCATGTTGAGGATGAGGATGGGGAAAAACGATCTACGCCACAGATGCCCATCGGTCGCCCAACGCTCCGCACGGAGCGGGGGGCCGCGTTCCCAACGGGCGACAACCATCTTCCAACTCCTCCGCACTTGAGCTTGCTGCAGGGATAGTGGTTATATCCCGCAGGCCCGCGACTGTCAATCAGCCCGGGGAAGGCTGGCCTTTCAGCCTGAAACGGGCGGGGCGCCGCGCCACACCCGGGCGCCGCCCGGGCTGAATCCCCCTTCGTACACGGCCCCGCCCGGCCCCAGCGCGCCCTGCACCCGCCCCGCCAGCGCCCGGGCCGCCGCCGCATCACCCACGATGCCGTACACGGTCGGCCCCCACGAGCTCTGCCCCACCCCCACCGCCCCCCACTCGCGCAGCCGCTCCACCAGCTCCCGCGTCTCGCCGGGCGCGAACACACCGCCCTGGGCCGGCGCGAACCAGCCGCCCGTGATGCGCTGCACCTCCCCGAGGGCTGCCCCGAACCCCATCAGGTCCGCTTCGGCGAGCGCCGGGAGGAGCTGCATCAGCACGAGATGGGCGACGCGCTCCACCTCGTGCGCGTCCGGGGGAGGCAGTCGCGCGAACACCGCCGCCTCCTGGTCGCCCGCGAGCCCCGGCTTGCCCCGGGGCACCGCGACGATACAGCGCCAGGACGCCGGGAACGGCAGCTGCGCGAGCAGCGGGGCGACGCGGTCGCCGTGATCCGCGCGCCCGCCCTCGAGCACGAAGCCGCCGTGGGCGAACGTCCAGGTGCCCACCCCCGAGCGCAGGCCGCGCTCGACCGCGCGGGCCAGCGCGGTGACCTCCGTCGGCAGGCCGGCCAGCTCGGCGGCGGCGCGCGCTACCGCGAGCGCGAGCTGCGTGCCCGAGCCGAGGCCCGCGTGCGACGGGATGGCGCGATGGACGCGAAAGCCGACCCGCAGCTCGACTGCGTGGTGCGCGGCGAACCGGCGCGCGAACGCGAGCACCCGCGCCGCGTCGGGTCCCTGGGCCGCGAGGCCCGGGGCCGGGCGGGCTTCGAGCAGGAGCGACGGTGCGGGGACAGCGGCTCCGATGCCGCCGAAGCGGCGACCCAGGTCGCCCCGCAGGTCGAGCACGCCGAAATGGAGCCGCGCGGGGGCCTCGACGAGCAGGGCCGGCTCACCGGTCATCGCGCCGTGGACTGTGCGGGGCGGGGCGTGCGGCGCACGTAGTCGGTGAGCAAGGCCATCGCGTCCCGCTCACGCGGGCCGGCGGTCTTGTCGACGATCACCTGCAGCCGCGCGAATTCGTCGCGGATCTGCTCGGGCGGGAGGAGATGGGTGCGGGTGGCCAGGATCGCCGCCTCGAGCACGGCGTGCCGGGCGCGGTTGAACCCGAGGAATTCGCGCTGGAACCCGCGGTGCACCACCCGGGTCACCACCCGCGCGCGCGGCGGCGTCGCGTCCAGCGTCTCGACTCGCACTTCGCGCCAGGAGCACGCCGCCTCGAGCACGACCCCGCGCACCACGGCGGCAGCCCGGGCGGGGAACTGGACATCGGAGATCGCGCCCCGCGCGAACAGCATGACATCGTCCGTGAGGTTCACAACCGCGGCGCCCGTCGCCTCGAGGTTCTTGAACGTCGTGGTTTCGAGGAAGGGCTTGATGACGATCTCGTCCTCCCCCCACTCGACGCCCATCGGGGCGAAGTTCGCCCCGCGCTCGTTCACGGTGGTGAGAATGGATTCGATGATCACCGCACCAGCGCCATCGGGGCCGCCGAGCGCGCGCCGTCGGCGCGGTCGGGGAGGGCGTCGCGGCAGGAGGCGGCCCCGTGCAGGAAACGATCCAGCAGCACGTAGCCGTGCTCCGTGAGCACGGACTCGGGGTGGAATTGCACGCCGATGACCGGGTGACGCACGTGCTCGACGGCCATGACCTCCCCGTCGTCCGCGGTCGCGGTGACGCGGAGCTCGGCCGGCAGGCCGGCGCGCGCGATGACGAGCGAGTGGTAGCGCGCCGCCGCGAACGGGTTGGGAAGACCCGCGAACAGGCCGCGCCCGTCGTGATGAATCCGGGCCGCCTTGCCGTGGACGGGTCGTCCGGCGCGCACGATGCCGGCGCCGTACGCCGCCCCGATGCACTGGTGCCCCAGACAGACTCCCAGGATGGGGATTGCCGGCCCGTAGCGTCGGACCACATCAATCGACATCCCTGCCTCCGCGGGCGAGCACGGCCCCGGGGAGATGATGATGTGGGAAGGGCCGATCCCGTCGATCTCGTCGTACGACGTAGCGTCGTGGCGTCGTACAACGGTCTCCTCCCCCAGCTCGCGCACGTAACGGGCCAGGTTGAAGACGAAGGAGTCGTAGTTATCGATCAACAGGATCATGGGCTCACACCTTCAAAACGTCACGCGATCTCGCTTGGCTTCTATGATCGCCGGATCGAGACCCGGCACCTTTTTCACGTCCTCCAGGGACGTGAAGCGGCCGTGCTGTGAACGGTACGCGATGATCGCGGCGGCCTGCGACCGCCGCAGGGTCAAGCCGCTTTCCAGCTCGATCGCCGTCGCGGTATTCAGATTGATCCGCGGGCGCTCCTGGGCCGGGAAGTGCGCCGCGAGATACTCGAGCGCGGAGCGGAACTCCTCGTCCGTTCCCTTGGCGCCGAGCGCGCTCATCTTCCGCAGGGTGGCCGCCCACCCCGCGCGATTCTGGCCGACCGACATCACCACCTCCGCCGCATGACACTGCGAGCAGAGCCTGACGGTCTCCTTCCTGCCCGGCCCGTCGGGGAGCTGGGCCGGCGCGTGACGCGCCCCCAGCAGGGTCGCGACGACCATCGCAGCATGGCGCACCTCAATGCTCCATCGGGAATCCGAACGCGTACAGTGTACCATCCCCGGTCGCCACGTACACCTGGCTGCCGCCGGCCGACAAGGCCGTCCGCCCGCCGGTCGGAATCGTGGTGCCGCTGGTCCACAGCTCTTTACCGGTGGCCCCGTCCAGCGCGTGGAGGACGGCGGGCGAGGAGGCACGCGCGCCGCCGGAGACGGCGAAGATCACGTCGTTGACGACCGCCGCCGCGAGCGGCCCCGGCATATCGCCCGACATCCAACCGGACTGGAGCGTGGGCACGGTGTCGTGCTGGGCCACTTTCCACGCGACAATGGCGCCACGCAGCGCGCCACCTGGCATGAGGAGCCAGCGGGTGTCGTTCGTGTCCGCCCAGCTCGCGAGCGCGACCGCCGCGGGCGCCGCCGCGTGGGCAACCAGCGGCGTCCTGATGAAGGCCGTGCCGCGGCTGTCGAGCATCTGGACCCGTCCATCCCGGCTCGCCGCGGCGATCAGCAGCTTGCCGCGATGATCGAAGATCACGGACGAGGAGACAAAGGCCGGACCGCCCGAGCGATAGGCTCGCCGCGGCTTCAGGGTGCGCGGCTCGAGCGCGATCACTTGCCCGTCGCCGGTCGTCACATAAATCGTTCCGTCCGGAGCGACGGCAGGACCGAGGGCACCCGCGATCCCGCCAGGGGCGCGCCACGTGGTGACCTGTTTCGCGCCGAGGTCGAGTGCCCAGATGCCATCCGGGGCGCCCCCGCAGCCCCGGGCGGTGGCCACGTAGGCGACGTCATCGACGATGATCAAGCCGCGCGCGTTGGTATGGGGCGGCAGGAAAGGCACCGGCGACTCGGCGTCGGCGCCGTTCATGGCGTTGAGCGTGCGCAGCATGCCGTCGCTCGGCAGGACGTACACGATCGCAAAGGGACGCGGGGCCGGGCGCGGGGCGGGGGACTGGGGCGGGGCGGGGGCGCCCGGCGGGGTTTCCCGGCGGCGCGCGCCGACCTGCGCCAGCGTGACTGCGCCCTCACCAGGGTCGCCCACCGCACCGTGTGCGGGTCGACCGGCGCGCGACGCACCGCCGACTCCCCCGATCACGGTCGGCAGCGCGGCGTTCGTGGGCCGCGCCAGGTTGGGCGTCATGTCACGCGCGCAGGCCGCCGAGCCCCCGGTCGCTCGTGCCTCCGGGGCAAACCGCCGCTCCCATTCCACCAGGCCAAGGTCGGTATCGATCGCCACCACGTGATCGGGCGGCGCGCCCACAAAGCCCAACGCCCGGAATCCCCGGTAGCCGATCATCAGATCGAGCAGCACCGGCGCCGTCACGCCGCGCCCCGCGGTGGACTCGTGGGCGAGCGTGAGCTTCCAGAGCAACTGGAATCCGGGCTTCCGTAAGGCGGCCGTGGAGATCTTTCCCTCAACCCTGACCCAGGACGAGCGCTGCGCGTCGTAGCCACCGGTCGTCCAGTCCTGGGCACGCGCGGCGTTGCCCCCCGCCCCCGCCAGGCCGACGCCTGCGCACGTCACGACCGCGGCCACCGCGGACGTTTTCATGGACCGATGCCGAAGCAGTACAGCGTGCCGTCGAACGTGCCGAGGTAGACGCGGCCGTTCGCGACCGACAGGCCGGCCCAGTGGTTCCAGGACGTGATCTGCGCGCCGCTGGACCACAGCTCCTCGCCGGTCTGGCCGTCGAGCGCGTGCAGGACTGCGTGGGTGGAATTCTTGATGCGCACCTCGGACTGGTTGGCCCGAAGGCCCAGCTCCGGCGTAGCCTGTGTGGTGCTCTCGCCGCTGCCGTAGGCGAAGACGACCCCGTTCGCGACGACCGGGGGCTCGGCACGGCTCATGTCGCGCGAGATCCAGGCGGGTGCGAGCTGGAGGCCGCCGTCCCGCTCTTCGAGCTTGAACGCGGCGATCGCGCCGTGCTCGACGTCGCCGTGCACCACCGGCGCTGTGAAGAGCGAGTGTTTGGGTCCCCAGAACGGCGCCAAAACCCAGCGCGTGCCGCTGGCGTCCACCCAGGTCGTCATCGCGCCCCAGATGCCCGCGGAGGCGAAATTGACGCCCTCATTGCACAAGAGCGGCGTGCGATACAGCGGCGTGCGATGGTCATCACCGCCGATGGACTCCGTGTCCATCAGGTACACGCGACACTCCTTGCCTGCCGAGACCATGAGTTCCCGGCCTTTGTAATCGAAGATCGCGGGCGTCACCTGCATGTCCAGGTCGCGCTTGAACAGCCACTCGGCGTTCGACGGCGCGAAGTAGTCCGCCAGCTCGAGCGCTTTCGTGGTCGGGTTCTGCTGAACGCCGATGATGCCGTTGCCGTAGATCCCGCGCTCCGGATCCCACGGCCCGTCCCCGGTGCCCGTGTACATGATGCCCTTCGAGCTGATCGCGGGCCCGGTACGGCCCCACATGCCGCCCCCCGCGGGTCCCCAGCTGCCGACCCGGCCGGTGGCGAGGTCGTAGGCATAGACCATGTTCGGATGACCGCCGCACCCTTGAGCGGTGTGCGTGTAGATCACGTTTTTCCAGAGGTTCAACGCGTAGGGCTTCCCGTTCGGCGGCATGAACTTCGCGGGCGGCGCCGCATCCGCGCCATCGGCGACGTCCACCTGGTGGAGCGTCCCGTCCCACGACACGGCGTAGATCGTGTACCGTCCCGGTACCGTGGTGGGACCGATCACCGGCGTCGCGGTGATGCCGCCGGGGCACATGAGACCGCTCCGGGGAGTGGTGTCGCCCACCGACGCATGATCGAAGCGCTTCTTCCAGAGCAGCACGCCGCGCCCGGCGTCGATCGCGTACAGGTTGTCCGACACCCCCGTCACCACCACGATCTGTGTCGGTCCCTCGCGCGTGTCCACGCGGCCCACCACGAGCGCCGGCAACAGCGAATGCATTTCCCGCGGCGCGTTGTCGAGCGTGATCTTCCACAGCAGCCGGATGTCCTTGGCCCGGCCGGTCGTCAGGACGGTCTCGTCGCGCTGCCACGCGGTGCGCTGTGGGTTGCCACCGTCCGTCAGCCAGTCCGCGTGCGCCCGCGTAGCCGGGACGGAGTCCGCACCTGTCAGGCGGATGTTCCGGAATTCGATCTTCATGGGCGGGCCGGCGTGGAGCTGCAGACCCAGCAGCCCCTCTTTGTCCCGCCGCTCGTCGTCGTCCACCAGCAGGCTGGTCACGTGGCCGTTCACCAGTTCCACGATGGCGTTGCCGCGCGCGACCACCTGCAGCTCGTTCCAGTCCCGCTTTTTCATGAACGACTTCACCACGTCGGGCTGGGCCACCCACCCGAGCGCCTGCAACTGGCCGTCCGCGGCGACGCGCACGGCTTGGCCTGGTCTCGCGAGAAACCCGCGTCCCCGCTCTTCGTAGATCTGGCCGGTGTACGCGTCGGCCGCGTCGATGTCGGCTTGATAGCCCTTCATTACCCAACGCCCCGCGTCCGGAAGCAGCGCGCTCCGGAACTGGACGCCGCTGTTCCCGGCGGGGCTGCTGGCGCTCATTCGGTATTCGAGCCTCAGCACGAAGTCCCGGGTCGTGCCGCCCCGCCAGATAATGAAGGTGTTCGCCTTGAGCGGTTTGTCGGCCCTGGTTTCGCCGACGATCGCCCCGTCCTCGACTCGCCAGAATGCAGGGTCGCCGTCCCAGCCGGCGAGCGTCGTGCCGTCGAAGATAGTCCCAGCGCCGGCGCTGTCCGCGGGCGCCTGCTGCGCCGAGGCGGGCGGGGCGGCGAGCGCGCACATCACCGCCGCGCGCCACGCGAGGCTCGAGAGTCCGTTCGGGCTCATGGTCGCAATGCGGCGATCAATCCCCGCGCCTTGTCCAAGGTTTCCCGGTACTCCTGCTCGGGATCGGAATCGACTACGATGCCGCCGCCGACTTGAAAATACACGTCGCGCCCCCGCACCAGATAGGTTCGGATCACGATGCTCGCCTCCAGCGTGCCGGTCGTGCTCACGTAGCCGATGGCGCCGCAGTACACGCCTCGCGCGGTCGGCTCGAGCTCCGCGATGATCTGCATTGCGCGGACTTTCGGAGCGCCGGTGATGGAACCGCCGGGAAACGCGGCGCGCAGCACATCCACCGCGTCCTGCCCGGGTGCCAGGTCGCCCACGACCGTAGAAACGAGGTGGTGCACCGTCGCATAATGCTCGAGAGCGAACAGCTCCGGCACCCGCACCGAGCCGGGCCGACACACCCGCGACAGATCGTTCCGCAACAGGTCGACGATCATCACGTTTTCGGCCCGGTCCTTCTCGCTCTCGGCGAGGGCGAGCGCGAGCGCCGCGTCGTGCTCGGGCCCGACCCCCCGGGGCCTCGTACCTTTGATGGGCCGGGTTTCCACCCGGCCGTCGGGCTGCACGCGCAGGAAGCGCTCCGGGGACGCGCTCGCCACGACCACGTCGCCGAACCCGAGGAAGGCGGCGAAGGGCGCCGGGTTGCGGCGACGCAACCGGCCGTACAACGCCAGCGGAGTGTCCGCGAGCGGTGCCTCGAGCCGCTGCGACAGGTTCGCCTGGAAGATGTCGCCCGCGCGGATGTACTCGATGACCCGGGCGACGGCGTCGAGATAGCCGTCGTGCGTGAAACTGGAACGGACGTCCGGGATGTCGGGCACGGGGTAAGACGGGGCGGCTGGACGGACGGGACGCGGGGGGTCTCCCTGCGCCACAAAACGACGCAGTCGCTCCGGGAGACCCCCCGCGCCCCGTCCGCGTGGCCGTCGGTCCGCCATGGTCTCCTTGACCAACGCCACCCGGCTCGCTGCCCGCTTGCTGCGTGCCGCGCCCCGCTCGGGCATCCCCGTCGAGATCAGCCACGCCCTGCCGGCCTGGTGATCCCAGGCGATCACCCAGTCGTACAGGCCCAGCAGCACGTCGGGTACGGCGAGGTCGTCGTAGCGGGTCCGGGGGACGCGCTCCAGCGCCGCGCCCCAGTCGTAGCCCACGTATCCGGCCGCGCCGCCCTGGAACGGCGGGAGGTCCGCCACCGCGGCCCCGACGTGTGGGGCGAGCAGCGCCCGCGCGTGCGCGAGCGGATCCGCATCGATGCGGATCCACCGTCCGTCGACGAGCTGTTGGGTGAGCCGACGCTTGGCCCGCACGGCCGTGAACGGATCGGCGGCGAGAAACGAGTGGCGCCCGAGCTGCCCGGGGTCGCTCGCGCTGTCGAGGAACACGACGTACGGCAGCTCGGCGAGGCGCGCGCAGCAGTCGAATGGGTCGGGAGCGGGTGCCAGCTCTTCCACGAGCGGTGCCGCGTCGCTCACCGGCGGGTTTTGGTGCGGGACGCGCTCCGGGCGCGCGAGCGCGTGGAGCGTTGCGTGAGCTTCACGTGCTCGGGGCCGCGGTCGTCCGGGGGCGTGAGGTACCCCCACTGCAGCGCTCCCTCCTGGCGATACGTCTTTCCGAGGGTGACGGCGAGCTTCGCTTTCGCGAGCTCGCGGCCCAGGTAAAAGGCATGCGTCGGCTCGTCCACGTCGAGCTGCGCGAAGATCTCGTGGATGTCCGTGCCGCGCACGAACTTCTCGCTGTTGAACACCGTGATCGTGTCGCGATCGGCGAAAATGCGGAAGTTGGGGTCCGTGACGGCGCGCTGCAGCTCGCGCAGCTCCGCCTCGCTGTAGGCGAGCACCGCCGGGTCCTTCACCGTCACGAGCCGATCGTCCACACCCTTCGGGAGCGTGTGCTGCGTGACGGCGTGGTACATCAGGCGCCGGGCGACGTCGATCTCCCGTACGGCGCCGCGCGCCCAGGGGATGACCTCGGTGGTGAGCACGGCGCGCACGCCGAGCTCCTGGCAGATCGCCAGCAGCAGGGCGTTCACACCGGTCGTGTCGGCGGCGGTGAGCTCGGTGATGTTCCCGATCCCCATGAACAGCGGCGCCGCGGGGTAACGTCGCCGTGCCTCCGCGTAGCGCTCCAGCGAGCGCATGAACCCGAAGCCGATCGGCTCGATGATGGGATCGATGAGGTACGACACGCCCCAGCGGTCGAGCGCCGCGATGCTCGGCTCGAGGCTCTCGGGTCCCCGGCCCACGTCGGGGATCACCACCACGCGCGTCTTCGTGCCGGCGAAATCGTGTGCGACCTCGAGGTTGGAGCCGTTCACGCTCAGGACGAGCTCGGCCCCGGCCCGCACCGCGATGCCGATCTCGGCAGGGTCGAGGGAGTCGATGCTCACGCGCATCCCGGCGCCGACCAGCTCGCCCACCACGTCGGCCAGGCCGGGGAACTCCCGGCCGGGAGTGCAGCCGATATCGATCAGGTCGGCGCCGCTCGCGCGGTAATGCTCCGCTTCGCGGCGGATCGCTTCCCGTGCGAGCCGGGGCGCGTTGTTCACCTCGGCCACGATCTCGATGTCGTAGGCCCCGTAGTCGCGTGCCGCCGCGGCCCGTCCGAAGTATTCGGGAATCTGCCGCAGGTCCTTGGGGCCCTTCTCCACGGGCACACCGAGCTTCTGCGCGACGAGCGCCGGATCGCCCTCGCACAGCCCGGGGAGCAGCACGAGATCGGTGTCGGGGGAAGACGGCGCGTCGAGGAAGCGCGCGATCCACGGCGTGGTCATGAGAGCGGCCACCGTGATCCGCATGACCGCCACGTCCCACGCGAACGGGGGAGCCATGCCGGTGACCACCCGGCGCAGCGCGGGCTCCGCGAGCTTCCCGGTGACGAACAGGACGCGGCGCGGGGCGCGCGGCGCCGCCGTCACCGCGGATCGCCCGCGCGCACGAACTTGTTGGGCGTGCCTTCGAGCGCGCCCCCCTTGGGGCGCCACAGAACCGTCTCTTCGATCTTGCGCGCCAGCTCGAAGTCCTTGTCGGTGATCCCGCCCGCCGCATGGTTCTGGAGCTTCACGATCACACGCCCCCACGTGACCGACAGATCGGGGTGATGGTACGCCGCCTCGGCGACATACCCGATGGCGTTGACGAGCATGAGCGTGGTCGGCCAGCCGTCCGTCTTGTACGTGCGGCGGATCCAGCCGTCTTCGTACCACCAGCCGGGAAAGTCCTTGAGCTTGGCTTCGATCTGGGCGTCGGAATACGTGGGCTCTTTCGCTGCCATGGCGGCTCCTTGGTCCGGGCTAGATGACGCTCCCGCCGTTGACCGACAACATCTGGCCGGTCACGTAGCGCGCCGCGTCGGAAGCGAGGTAAACGGCCGCATGGGCGATGTCCTCCGGCGTGCCCCAGCGCCCCAGCGGGATCGACTTCGTGATGCGCTGCTTGACGCCCTCATCGAGCCCGCTGCCGTAGGCGGTCTCGATCCAGCCGGGGCCCAGCACGTTGACGCGGATGTGCGGCGCCGCCGCCTGGGCGAGCGCGCGGCTGAACGAGTACACGCCCCCCTTCGCGGCGCAGAACACCTGGGCGTACTCGCCCTTCATCCCGCCGGCCAGCACGTGGTCCCACGACATGTTCAGGATGACGCCGCCGGGAGGCTGCCCGCGCATCAACTCGACCGCCTTCCACGAGGCCAGCACCGTGCCCCGGAGGTCGACCGCGAGCAACCGGTCGAGCTTCTCCGTCCAGGAGAGGCGCGACGCCGCCCCGGTGAGAATGTCGGCGCCCGCGTTGTTCACCCACACGTCCACGCGACCGAACGCCCGGCGAACCGCGTCCGCTAGAGCGTCGACATCGCGACCCTCCGCGATGTCCGCCTGAAGCGGCTCCGCCCGGCGTCCGGCCGCGCGCGCCTGCTCCGCGGTCTCCTCGGCGCCGCGGCGGTTGCCGCGGTAGGTGAGCGCCACATCCGCACCTGCCGCCGCGTACGCCAGCGCAATGGCGCGTCCGATGCCGCTCGACGCACCCGTGATCAGCGCGATCTTGCCGCTGAGCGAGAGCGTCGGGACGGCCGCGCCTTCGGCGTCGGGCGCCGCGTGCAATACTTCGTCCGTCTGTCGTTTTGACATCGCGTCTCCGGAAGCCTAACCTATCGGCGGCTTCACGATACCCACAAGGGAGCGCACGGAAATGCGTCTGTTGGTGAGCGTCCGAGGGCCCGTGGAAGCGCGCGCCGCGGTCGCGGGTGGTGCCGACGTGGTCGATGCGAAGGACCCGGCGCGCGGCGCCCTGGGTCCCGTGCGGCTCGACCGGCTCGCGGCGATCCGCCGGGCCGTGGGCGCGGCGCGCCCCGTGAGCGCGGCCCTGGGCGACGCCCGCGATGACGCGAGCGCCGAAGCCGCGGCGGCCACGGCGGCGGGGCTGGCGTTCGTGAAGCTCGGCTTCGGCGGGATCACGAGCGAGGCGCAGGCGCAGCGCCTGGCACGCGCCGCCCGCCGCGGCGCCCCGGCGGAGACGGCTTTGGTCCTCGTGGCCTACGCGGACTGGCGCCGGGTGGACAGCCTCACGCCGGCCCGCCTGGTGACGGTGGCCGCGGAGAGCGGTGCCGCGGGCCTGCTGCTCGACACGGCCTGGAAGGACGCCCCGCTCTTCGCCCTCGAGTCTCCGGACGCGGTCGCGGCGTGGGTCGCCGCCGCGCGCGCGGCGGGGCTGTTCGCGGCGCTGGCCGGAAGTCTCTCGGGACGGGACTTCGCGACGGCGCGCGCCCTCGGCGCGGAGCTCGTGGGGGTACGCGGCGCGGCGTGCATCGGGGGCCGGAGGGGCCGCGTGTCCCGGGATCGGGTCGCGGCCCTACGGCGCCTGGTCCGCGCGGCGCCCGCGCTCTCGGTCGGGGCCCTCCCGTAGCGCCACGTCCAGCTGTCCCAGATCATCCGCGGTCACGACCAGGTGCTCCACGCCGGGCGGGAGCGTGCGGAGGAAATGCGAGTCGACGAGCTTCTTGTGCTCTCCGTCCGCGGGCTTGATGAGCACCACGCGACGTGCGCCCAACGCGCCGGCGAACCACGCCGCGATGCTGTCGCTCGTCACGTCCCACGAGTGCGGCAACGGATCGGCGTCCCGAAGCCAGCGATAGGGGGCGAGCACGGGCAGGCGACCGGCCTGCAGGGCCGCGGCGAGGCCGCCCGCTGCATCGACGAGGGCGGCATCGTCGATGCGCGCGGCGAGGGCGTGCGCGTATTGATCCATCCCCAGAACCGCCATCCAGTGCGCGGCATCTTCACCGATCTTCGCGCGCTTGAACATCTCGCGCACCGCGTCGGCGAACGGCCCGCCACCCGGGACGACGACCAGGCGGCGGCCCGGCCGGAAGGCGGTGACCGCCTCGAGCGTGAGCTCGAAGGCCCCCGCCTTGCCGAGCAGTCCCCCGCCGATCTTCAGGACGGTGTGCACCGCGGAAGACGTGCCCTTCACGAGGGAAACAGCAGCGCCACGGCGGCGGCGGGGGCGTGGCGGGCTGCGGGGCCCAGGCGGTCCGACAAATGAATCACCTCGAGCCCGGCACGGCGCGCGGCCTCCGCTGCGAGAAACGCGCCCAGCCCGGTGACGACTGCAGGAGCGAGCGCGGGGCAACGGGCGCGCACCCGCACCACGGCGTCGCGCATCCGCGCCGCCTGCGCGTCCCACAGGGCATCCGCGATCGCGTTGACGCTCTCGTCATCGAGCATTTCGCGGTCGGCGCACACCACGCGCGCCAGCCGCTCGCCGGCGAAGCCGCGTGTGGCGGGGCGACCATCGGGCGTGGGAACCGAGTAATCCTCCGGGGCCAGCTCGCCGCGCCACAGATGGACGTCGCCGGAGAGCGCGAAGCCTTCCGCCGAGACGCCGGTCGCCCGGCCCCGCACCGGCACCGTCGCCGCGATCGCCTCGGCCGGGGTGCGCAGCGCCCCCGTGTAGACCAGCTCACCCTCGCGCAGGCGTTCCGTGTCGTTCCTGCCCGCGGCTCGCGGCACGCCGCCCGCGATGGGAACGATGTCGGTCGTGGTGGAGCCCACGTCGATGAGCAGGCAATCGGGAACGAAACGCGCCACGCAGTGCGCGGTGGCGGCCCAGTTCGCCGCCGCGACCGCATGGGGCTCGCACCTTGCTTGCGCCGGTGTGAGCCAGCGCGCATCCACCGTCCACACGCGCACGCAGGCCTCCGGAAAGGCCGCCGTGACGGCGTCGAGCACGAACCCCACGCCCTCCCGTTTGGTGCGGAACAGCTGCGACAGCTCGGCCGTCATCGTGACGGCATGCGCGTCGCCCGGCGCGGCGCCGACGTCGCACGCCAGGCGGCGGAGCAGCGGCGCGAGCGCCGCGGGATCGCGTTGCAGCTCGTAGGGCGCCGCCCGCGCCGCGACCACACGGGCCTGCGACACCCGCGCGCCCTTGGTGTTCACGCCGCCGATGTCCCAGCCGAGGACCGCGCTCATTGCGCGTGATCCCGGTGCTCGACCTGCGCGCCGGACGCGCCGTGCTGGCGCGGGGAGGGCGACGCGAGAACTACGCGCCCACTCAATCAGTGCTCCTCGGCGCCGACCGAGCGGGTGATCCGGTCGCGCTGGCGCGGGCCTATCGCGATGCGCTGGGTTTGGAGGAGTGTTACGTCGCCGATCTCGACGCCATCGGGGGCGGTCCGGTGCAGAGCGCGCTGCTGCGCCGGCTCGCCGGGGTCGGCAGCGTGCTGCTCGTGGACGCCGGCGTAGCCGATCCCGTGCGGGCGCGGGACGTCCGCGCGGCCGGCGCCGCGCGCGTCGTCGTCGGCCTGGAAACGCTGCCGTCGTTCGGCGCCCTTGCCGCCGTGGGCCGCGCCGTCGGACCGGAGCAGGTCGTGTTCTCGCTCGACCTGCGGGACGGCGTGCCCATGGTGCGCACGGGGGCTCCACACCATGGCACCGCCGTCGAGCTGGCGCTGGCGGCCGTGGACGCGGGCGCCACGAGCCTGCTCGTCCTCGACGTCGCGCGTGTGGGGAGCGGGCGCGGTGTGGACCCCTGGCTGGTGCAAACGCTGCGGCGCGCCCACCCGGGCGTTCACCTTCTTGCAGGGGGCGGGGTGGCGAGCGCGCGCGAGATCGAGCGGCTCGCCGACCTCGGGCTCGACGGCGTCTTGGTGGCGACGGCGCTCCACGACGGCCGCGTGGGACGGGCCGACATCGAGGCTGCCCGGCGTGGTCACCCGAGTGACTCCCGGTAGGTCGCCGCCTGCCCGATGGTCTCCTCCACCTCCACTTCCAACGCCGTGAGGTCTAGGTCGCCCGACCCGGCGAGCTCCTGACGCACCCGGCCCGCGAGGTATTGCGCCAGCATTTCCACGGTCGTGTTGGGCACGGGGAGGAGTGCGCAGTCGTCCCGCGGAAACACGTAGCGCGGTCGTCCCATGACGGCCACGCTCACGGTGTCGCCCTCCTCGCGGACCTCGATCTTCGGATTCTGGAGCGGGAGCAGCACCTTGTGATCGATCTCGTCGGTGAGCCGCTTCATGAGGTGTTTCAGCTCGGCGAAGTCGAGCACGTAATGCGCTTCGCGGTTGAGTCCGCCCTCGACCACGACGCGGGTACGGTAGTTGTGGCCGTGCAGCCGCTCGCAACGGTGCCCGGGGAAGGTGATGAAGTGGGCCGAGGCAAAGACGAGGTTGTCCTTCGTCACGGCGACCTTGAACTGTTTATGGGTGGACACGCCAGCCCCCCTCGAGCAGCACCACATAGACGCCCGAGCCGGTCAGGTCCGCCGTGGCGCCGGGGTTCAACGTGTTGGCGTCATCCCGCAGCTCGCGGTCGAGCGCGGCGAGCGCTTCCCGCCCCACCGCCGTGCGCACGCCGCCGGCCTCGAGCACGCTGCGTCCCCGCTGCTGCACGGTGACCGCCGCCGGAAGACCGAGCTTGCGCGCGATGTGGGTGTCGGGCGCGGCGGCGAGGAGCGTCAAGTACGCCTCGACGACCGCGTCCCGCCAGGGCAGGCGATCGGCGAGCGCGGCCCGGAGGGCCGGGGCGCCCAGCTCGAACGTGGTCCGGAAGTCGCTCGCGTATTCGGCGGCGATCGCGTCGCGCTCGGCCGCCAGGGCCATCACGTCGCGCAGGGTAGCGGTGGGCGTGCCGCTCACGTCCTGGTCGGGCGCCCGGCCCAATCCCCCCGGAGCGGCCACGCGGATCGCCGCATAGGTGTCGCACGCGTCCGCCACCGTGGTCGCGGCGAGCGTGGCGGCCAGCCGGGCGCGCAGCGACGCGCCGCCCGGCGTGAGCGCCGCCCGGGCGAGCGGGGTGAGCAGCAGGACCAGGCCCAGATTCGTGTTGGACGGCGCCCACCGAGCCGTGGCTTCGACGGCGGCGCGGATGGTGGCGCCGAGGGGCCGCTCCCCGGCGGCGGCGAGGGCGGGCCCGATGGCGGCGGCGCTCGCGAGGAAGTCCTCGTAGGTCGCGTCGCGGAAGCTCGCAAACGGGGAGACGTTGCCGGGCTTGGGGGCGCTCACCTCGAGCAGGCAGGCGAGCTGGGCGGCAGCGGCCACGTGGGCCGCCGGCGGCGTGCCGCTCACTGCCGCGCCACGCGCCCGATGAGCAACTCGACGATCGCTGCGGCGACGTCGAGCGACGTCGCCTCCTGCAGGCCGCGCCATCCGGGAATCCCGTTCACCTCCACGACGTACACGGTGCCGTCGCGCGCGGGCAGGAGGTCGACGCCCGCATAGTCCGCACCCACGGCGCGGGCGGCCGCGAGGGCCAGCTCCATCCGCTGGGGCGTCAACGTCACTGCCCGCGCGCGCCCGCCGCGCGCGAGATTGGTCTTCCAACCGGGCGCGCTCCGCTCGATCGCGCCGATGACGCGGCCGCCCGCCACGAACACCCGCACGTCGCAGCCGGCGTGATCGATCGTCCGCTGGACATAATATACGCCCCGCAGCGTTTCCAGCGTGCGAAACACGCGAAACGCGATCTCCTCGTCGGTTACCCGCACCATGCCGAGCCCCATCGAGCCGAACAACGGCTTCACGATCACGTCGCCCAGCGCGCGAAACGCCGCCAGTGCCTCGTCGGGAGTCTCGCACACCACCGTTTCGGGCACGCGCAGTCCCGCCTGCTCGAGCAGCGCCGTGGTCCACAGCTTGTCGACGGTGCGCTCGATGGTGCGCGGCGGGTTGATGACCGGGATGCCGCGCTCTTCCAGCGTGTGCAGCGCGTCCACGCGGAATACGATCTGCTCGAGCGAGCCGGCAGGGATGATGCGCGCCAGCACCGCGGCACACCGGGCGAGATCCTCGCCGGCCGCCGCCACCCCGGACGCCGCGCCGCCCAGGTGCGCCACCAGCGCTTCGTAGGGGAGCACCCGCCCTTCGTGACCCCGCTCGGCGAGCGCGCGGCAGAGCTGGTCGGTGTGCCAGCCCTGCCGTGCGGCGAGAATCGCGACGCGCACCGCCGTCAGTTGGACTTCCGCCCGAGCAGCACGGTGAAGCCGCCGGTGCCGAGAGCGGCGAGCACGGCGAGGTTCTGCGACGGACGCGGCATGATGCGAGCTCCCTGATTGAGGTTCACGTCTCGAGCAACGATGCGCGCAATACGTCGGGGTTCACATGTCCCGCGTGGTACGTCTTCCCGCTCCCCACACTCGTCAGCCACACCTCGGCGGGGCTGAAGAGCAGCGGGTCGATCTTGTAGAAGTCACCGTCGTAACGCTTGAAGATGTCGTAGAACGGCGTCCCGTAGTCCTTGGACGCCGAGGCCGGGACCTTGGGCGCGAGCTCGGCGAGCTCCGCATCGTCGGCGCTCACCGTGTAGCGCGCCTGGCCGCCGTACAGGATGCAGTCGTTGGTGCGGCCGATGGCCCGGAGGTCGTTCTTCGCGACGGGCGGGAGCGGCGCCGTGCCGATGCCGCTCACCACCTTCGTCACGTCGAAGCCCAGCGTGTCCATCTTGTGCAGCCCGGTCTCGAGGATGCGGGCGGCGATCTGCACGCCGCCGGCGAGGCTCGCGGTGGGGGCCACCACGAAGGTCAGCTGCGACGGCGCGAGCCCCGCCTTCTGCCCGACCCAGGCGGTCACCTCGTCCGTGGGCGTGGCCCGGGTCTCGAGCACCAGCACGCCGCGCTGCGCCCGTTCCGCATAGCGGAGTTTGGCGAACAGCTCTTTCTCGACCCGCGCATGCGCACGCAGCGGCCCGGACCCCATCGCGAAGTACTTTCCCACCTGGATCGCCCACCCGGCGTATTGGGACGCCATACAGCTGACTGCGGGGTGATCCGTCCACACGCGCACGCCGGGCCACGGATCGCCGCCGATCGGGACCGGCGGGTACGCGACGTCGGCGAGCCCTCCCATGCAGATCTCCGCCAGGGCCCGCCCTGCGCCGTAGCCTCCCGGCGTGTCGATGCCGGCGTCGATCACCCGCGCGCCACCCGGGAGCGTCCGCGCGGTGACGCGCAGCTCGGCGGCGTTCGCCACCATGGCGTCGGCGATGCGCCACGCCCGCTCGTTCAAGCCCAGTCCGGTCTCGCTCACTCCCCCACCCATCGCAACAGCTCCCCTTTTCCGAGTTCGGCCAGGTCGCCCGAGTAGCGCTCGTAGCGTCCCGTGACCTGAGCGGAGGCGACGTCCAGCCGGCAGCGGGCCCCCAGGTAGCGCAGCAGCAGCGCCACGTGGGGGGGCCGGTAGGTGCACGCGTAGCGGAACGTGGCCGGACGCTCGACCTCGCCCAGCGCGACGATCGATCCCCGCTTCAAAAAGCGCCCCGTGCCCGAGCCCGCCTTCCCGCACACCACGACCGTCCCGGCGATCATGCCCTTGCCCGTCCCCCGTCCCCCGTCCCCCGTCACGACGAGCAGTCCCCGCCGCATGCGCGCGCCCGCCTCGTCGCCGACGCTGCCCCGCACGATGATCTCGCCGCCGGTCATGCCGCGCGCGGCGCCGGCCGGCGCGCCGCCGGCGTTGGCGCCCGCGTTGCCACGCAGATCGATCCGACCGCCCGACATGGCGACCCCGAGGTCGCGTCCCACACTGCCGTCGATCACCAGCTCGCCTCCCGCCATGCCGCTGCCGATCGCCTCGATCCGCGCACAATCGCCCTCGATCCGGACGACGCTCGCGCGCTCACCCCGGACCCGGAAGAAATCCCCGAGCGTGGCCGGGCGCGCGCCGTGCACGACCGGCAGCGCGGCGATGGCCTGAGCGCTGAGGGCGGCGAACCGGTCCGCGGCGATGCAATCGGCAACGAGGGTCTGCGTTGGGGCCGTCATGAGGGTGAGGGTGATGGCGTCGCTCATCCGAGGATCTTGCGCAGATAAAAGTGATGCGGCCCGAGCCTCCCTCCATAATTCCCCGCCGTGATCGTCTGCACACCGGGCCGGCAGGCCGCGCGGATACCGGCCCGCATCGCCGCCTCGATCGACGGCCCGTCGGTTCCATCAAGCACGATCTCGAGCACGCTGTTCACAACCTCCGGGAGCTGCGACTGTGTGACGGCTTTCAGAGTAGGGGCGAACGCGTCGTTCGTCGTGGCGATCAGGTTCTTGTAGCGCTGCGATCCCACCTTGCTCCCGCTCCGCACCACCCCGCCCGGGAACGGCAGGATGACTCCCGGGAGACCGGTCATCGCCGCGACGGCGGCTTCGGCCGAGGCCAGCGCGGCGTCCGCGTCCGCGGCGAGGATCAGGAAATTCCCCCCGCCGACACCCTTCAGCATCCCGAATGTCTCTTCGATCAGGAACTCCCCCTCCATGACCGGCAGACGCCAGTAGCGCTTGCCGCCGATCACCTTGCTCGCCTGGAAGCCGTCGCCGAACACCCGCAACGCCCTCCCCACGGGCAGCCGGTCCGGCGCCTCCGGCAGGCCGTCGAAGCAGGCGGTCGTGGGGCAGGTGAGCACGGTCTGACCGACCCGCACGATCAGCTGCTCGGGGAGGCTCGCCTTGTCCATGGTCAGAAACAGCACGCTGACTCCGGGCCGGCCGTCAGGCGTCTCATCGTCCCGGAGCTCGCGCTCGATGCCCGCCTCGCACTTGCAGCCGATCACCGAGGTGGCGAAGCCCGTGAGCTTGACGGCCGCTTCTCTGGCCCAGCCGAGCGTACGCCCCGTGATGAGCAGGCGCGCGACCCGCATCGTGAACGCCTCGGCAAACGTGTCCTCGATCGCGACGCCGTTGATCTTCACGGCTCCGCCCCGTAATTCTCGAACGCGACCGTGGCGTAGTCGTCGAAGAACCGCTTCACATCCTTCTTCACAGCGACGTCGTAGTCCGGGCGCACGGCGAGCCGCGCTCCCGCGGACGCCCGGCGCAGCTGCCCGTCTTCGACAACCACGGTACCGCCCTTGATCACGTAGCGGGGCGCGGCGAACATCTTCGCCCGGTCGGCGTCCGGTGCGTACACGGTCACGTCGGCGTCCGCCCCCGGGCCGAGATGTCCCTTCTGCGGGAGCCCGAGCAGTCGGGCGGGGCCGGCGCGCGTGACGATCGCGATCTCGCCCAGCGTGTATTCCCGCGCCAAGCCGTCCAGCAGCGCGCTCCCGGCCAACAGCTTCTGGTTCACGCCTTTCAGTCGCTCGTCGCGGTAGGCACGGTCCATCAGGAGCCGGATCAGCTCCGGATAGGAGAGGAACGTGCCCCCGTTGGGATGGTCGGTCGAGAGCACCACGCGCCACGGGTCCTTGGCGAGCAGGAACAGCTCGAGCCCCACGGCCCACTGCAGCGCGGCGACCGCGGCCTGCTCGCGGTAGGCATACGGCACGATGCCGCAGCCCGTCTCGAGCTCGATATCCACGTTCACCCACTTGCGCCCGCTGCTCGCGTACAGCAGGTGCTCGACCGGCCCGTCCGCCGTAACGGTCGTGGCGGAGCCGAACATCACCTGGCCGACGTCGACGCTCAGCTCGGCGTGGCCGTTCACGTAGTCGATCACGTCTCTCGCGGCCGACTTCCAGCCCTTCCCCCGCTCGCCGCCGTAACTGTGAAACTGGAGATGCGTGAAGTGCGCGCGCCGGCCCGCGAGCGCCCGCATGGACTCGAGCGTGGTCGCGGAGTTGCCGGGCTGGCCCAGGTTGTTGCAGTGGATATGGACGGGGTGAGGGAGAGCGAGGCCGTTCGCCGCCCCTGCCAGGGTCTCGAGGATCTTGCGCGGCGTGACCGCGCTCGACCCCACGACGTCGTCCAGCCCGCTCACGTTGCGGCCGCCACCCTTCCACACGGTCACGCCGCCCGGGTTCACGATCTTGATCGCATACGCCCGGGTCACGCCCAGCAGCCAGCCGGCGTAGTCCCGTGCCCGCGCCGTCTCCCCCGCCGCGATCTGGCGCAGCAGATAATCGTCGTTGCCGAGCAGCACGTAGAACCCCGAGTCGATGATCGGCGTATCGTCGAGCTCGGCGTGCGCGTGTCGCGCCGCAAGCGGGGCCACCGCCGCTTCCATCGCAGTGGTGTAGCCGAGCCCCGCGTAGCGATACCCGGTGGCGAACGTGCTCGGCACCGTTCCGCCCGTTCCGGAGCGTGCCGGCGCACCGTCCGCCAGCGGCGGTGCCGGCACGGGATCGGCTGCGTGCTCCTCCGGCAGCAGGCGACGCGCGTGGTTCACGCTCGACCCGGCGACGTGCGCGTGGATGTCCACGCCGCCCGGCATCACCACCATCCCGCGGACGTCGAGGCGTGGCACCCCCGCCGGCAGCTCCGCGACGATGCGGTCACCCTCGATGCATACGTCTTGCACCGCGCCGTCCACTCCGTTCGCGGGGTCGTAAACCGTGCCACCGGCGATCCTCAGGCGGCTGGGCGTCGTCACGCGGCACCCTCCAGCCGCTCGCGTAGCGCGCGTACGGTGGATGCCGCGCTGCGCACATCCTCCCCGCCGAAGGCCGGTCGCAGCGGCAGCGGCACGTCGTCCATCCGGAACGCGGTGCCGCCCTCGTGAATGCCCGCGACACCCGTGTCCACTGCGACCACGGGTTTCCACCCCGCGGCACTCGCCCGCGGACCGATCGCGATCGTGGCGACGCCGCCCAACCCGCGGGCGATGGAATCGGGCAGCGTCGCCGGCGCGCCGATCACGAGCGCCGCGTCCACCTCGCCCCCCGCGAGGCGCTCGGCCGCGCCGGCGTGAGGCCGGTAGGTCGGATACCCGCGCCCGAAGTCCACCGCGAACGGGAACCCGGTCTGCCACGTGAGTACGGCATCCGCTCCCGAGCGGTTGCCGCCGCCGCGGAGCGTCGAGAGGGCGCACCGCGTGGGGTCGTTGAGGGCCTGCGCCAGCGCGATCAGAGCTTCCGCACGGTCCGGGTCCGAGGGCGTCGGGCCCGGCTCCGCGTCGGCTACTAGGGCCACGTATCGCGCTTTGGTCATCTCGTGGACCAAGGCGATCGCCGTCCCGAACGGCCCGTCAGGCGCCACGGTCCGCCCCTGGACCTGCGCGCGCATGGCACCGAGCGCATCGAGCTCGGCATCGGGCGGGATCGCCACGCGGCCGTCAGCGTCCGCCGGACCGCGGGCGTCGCCCACATCCACGGCGATCACACGACGGCTCCGTCTCCCGGCGGGCAGGGCGAGGCCCACGGGATCGACGGCATAGCGCGCGCTGTAGCGCGGGTAGCGCGCGTCGGGGTCCACGCCCCAGAACACCACGAGATCGGCGCGCTGGCGCAGCTCGCCGAGCGTCGCGCCCGCGCGCCCCCGGCGCTGCGCGGCGAGCACGCCCGGGGCGGCCGTACCGGCCAGGCTGTCAATCGCGCCCTTGAGCCGATCGGCGATTGCGACGGCGTCGCGCTGCACTTCGCAGGAAATGTCCCCCGCGAGATAAACGAGCGGGCGCTTCGCCTCCCTGAGGAGCCTCGTCGCCTCGCTGAGAGCTCGCTCGAGCGTCCCTGCCCGGCCACGTATCCGGACCACGTCCGGCACCTGGCCGTCTCCGAACCAGGCGGTGCCCAGCGCGCACGCCCGCTTCGCTTCCGTGAGGCGGCCGCGCTGGACCACGACCGTGATATCGTCGCAGGCGCAACCGCAACCGAGGCAGGTGGCGTGCTCGACGGTCCGAGCGGCGGCGCTCACGCGAACCTCGCGCGGTGTGCTTCCAGGCGGCGGTACAGGGTGCGCGCCCGGGCGCCGAGCGCCGCACGACACGCGGCGACCGTGCGCCCCTGCGCGAACACCGTACAGATGGGATGGCCCCGCTCGATGCGTTCGCCGGGCGGAGGCACGTCGCGCACATCGTCGTGCGCCAGCCAGTGCGGCGTCTCTTCCGGGACCACGTCCTCCCGGGCGAACACGATCGCCTTCCCGAGTACGCCCGCCGGGCCCGGCCCCGTGATCTCGAAGTGGGGGAGCTCCCCTGCGCACGCGCGAGCATGCACCTCGAAGATCGAAATCCCGTGCGCCCGCTCGACGAGCTCCATCGATGCGCAATAGCGCGGGTTGACCTCCACCGCGTAGGGCACACTCCTCCGAGCGACGAAATCGATACCGTTGACGCCCACCAACCCGAACGCTTGTGTGACCGCTGCGGCGAGGCGACACGCGTGGCCGAACAGAGGCTGCTCGGGGGCGACGAGGATGCTGCCGCAGTAGCGGAAGCCGCCGGCGCCAAAGGCCGGATCGCCCGCGAGGGCGCGAGACACGCCCAACGGCACCGCGCTGCGCCCGTCCGCGGCGAACACGATCGACCCTGGAGTCCCGGCCACACGCTGCTGCAGGTAGCTGCCGCGCGGCAACGAGCCGCCGTGCCACGCTGCCACGCCGCTGCCTCCGCCCGACGCCCGGGGCTTCACCAGCCAGCGCCCGCCCCGGCCCGTCGCACCGCGCGGCGCCGTGGCGCGGACGGCCGGTGTGGGGAGCCCCTGCGCGCGCAGCGCGCGCGCCAGCCGCGCCGGGTCGCGCACGGCCGAGAGCGCGCCGGGCCGATTGCCCCATAAGACCCGGCCGGCGGCGAGCGCGCCGACTGCGCGGGCGTGGTTTTCGAAGCTGCCCACGTAGCAGACGGCGTCCCAGCGGAGCCCGCGCGCAGCCGCGACCGCCGCGCGGATACTGAACCGCGCGCCGCTCCGTGTCACCATGACCGACTGCGCGCGAGCGCGCAGGTCCAGGTCGCCGAAGCCGTCCACAGCGAGTACGTCATACCCCGCCCTCGCCGCCGATTCCGCGAGCCCTCGCGTGGAGACGCCGGCGATGAGCACGCGCGTCATGAGAGCCCCTCGCCCAGCCGGCGGAGCGCCTGCTCGCGCGGGACCACGTACAGATGATCGAGCACGCTGCCGCGCGCCTCGCGGATCGCCAACAGCTCGACGAGCTCGCGGTGTGTCCCGCCCGCCAGGCCGTCGGCGACGAGCGCCGCGCCCTGCGCCGCCTGTTTCGTCACCGCGGCGAACCCCTCGAGCACGCGCGTAGGAGCGAACGGCTCGAGCCGTCGGCGGATGGCTCCGCTCACCGCGTCGACCCGCGCGAGCCGCCCCGACAACACGAACTCTGCGGGCCCCGACACCGACAAGGCGAGCGCGACCGCCGTCTTCACCGTGCTCTCGATGAGCGCGTCCGACGCGACGCGTTCCCGCGGCGTCGTGGGACGGGCCAGCCGATCGATCGGCTCGGTCTCCTCTTCCCAGCCCGCGACGGTCGTGACGCCGCCCCGAAACAGCAGTGCCTTCGACACGCTGCCCGCCAGATAGGCGACCTCGCCGTCGAGGGCGCCCGCCGCCCGGAACCCCAGCGCTCCCGCCGAGCCCCCCGCGCCGTCGACGATCCGGCCGCCCGCCACGGCGACCGCGGCGGTGAAGGCGCCGCCCAGCTCGAGCAGCACGAACGACGTGGCCGAGAGCGGGCATCCCAGTCGGCGGGCCTGGTCGACGATCGCGAGCGCGACTGCGCACACCTTGTCGGCCGTCCCCATGTCGACGCGGTTCACCTTTCGATGTGTGGGCACGGTGGGGAGATGCACCACCCCGGGCGTGAGCACGACCGGCAGCTTGGAGCGCGCCAGCGCGCGCACCAGGTCGCGGAGCCCGCCGATGCCGCCGGTCTCTCCGGGGGCCGCGAGAAACGCGAGGCGCAGATCTTCGTCGGTGACGTCCTGCACGCGCGTGAGCGGCAGGCCGTACCCGGACGGGCCGGCGACCAGATCGAGCGGGCCCGCCGCCTCGAGCTCGGTCACGAAGCGCGCGGGGTCGGCCAGCGCCTCCGCGGTGGGCCGGGAGCGATCGAGGAACAGGCGGCCGTCGTCGAGTCCACAGAGATCGATGCTCACCGTCCCCGGGTCGATGCCGATCACGCGGGGCATCGGCTCACGACTTCGGCGCCATCAACTCCCGCGCGACGTCGGCGATGGTCTCGGCGTCCAGCACGAGGTCGTTGCGCTCGAACAGGCGCGCGATGCACGCCTTGTGCACCTTCATCTTCAGGTTGCCGATGGCGAGCGCGCCGAAGCACACCACGCCCTCCTTCGTCACGCCGTCGTCCATCACCTCGACCCCCTCGATGCCGAGCGGGGGAACCGCGTTCACGTCCGCGACGACCTTGAGGCCCGGGCGGCTGGCCCACGCCTGCTTCGGGACGAGCATGACCCCTGCGGGTCCGGCGTTGAGCAGCAGCTCCGCGCGCTCGCAGGCCCGGATGGCCTCCTTCGCGTCCGGCATCGCGATGGCGCGTACCGTCCCGCCGAAGCGCTTGAGCACGAGATCGCGCGCCCGCTCGCCCGCGTCGGCCTTGCGCGACGTGATGCACACGTCGGCCGCTGCTTTGGCGAACAGCCCGGCGGCCCGAATTCCGACCGGCCCGGTCCCCGCGACGATCAGGACGCGCTTGCCGCGCACATCCCCGGTTGCCTGCACCATCTTCGCCACCGCGGCCACCGCCGTCGTGTTCGAGCCGTTCGAGTCGAGCATCGTGGAGACGGTGAACGGCTTGAACATCGCTTTCGTCGCCGCGGTGAGCAGCTGCTCCCCCACGGCGATGTCCGCGCCGCCGACGAATACGGCGGTGTTCTTCAAGTCTTTGGGACCGCGCGTGAAGATGCAGCCGTGGATCAGGTCGCGGACGTCGGGTTCGGTGATGCCGCCGTAGCTCATTACCTCATCGGCGCCGCCGTCGTACGCGACCACTCGGTCGAACACGCTCGGCAGTCTGGAGCTGTCGAGCTGCAGCAAGAGCTTGCGCATCAGGATTCGTGCTCCACGATGAGTCGGCGCGGGACTCGAAACGCAGTCGAGGGGCGGCAGTCCCCGCCCCTCGACGTGCCATCAGCCGACTGCCGGCGAGATCAGCCCTTGTCCGCGCCACCCGCGAACGGATGCGACGCCGTCTTGGCCTGAGAGATCACCGTGTCGACCTTCGGCTGGCCCTTGAGGGCCCGCTCGATCGACTCCTTCGTGGCCCGGTAGTTGAAGTCGTAAATCTTCTTGTCGTTCTTCGCTTCCCAGTGAATGAACACACCCACCAGGATGCAATAGTCGTCCACCTTGTCCCGCGGGATGATGCCCGAGGACACGCTGTCGACCACCGCGCGGGCGACGGCCGCCTGCGCCGGGCCGAACATCTGCACCGCCTGCGTGGCGTTCTTGATCGTCACCTTGTTGAACAGCAGCGTGTCGGGCTTGGCCGGCAGGTTGGGGGTGACGACGGCGAGCAGCTTGGTGAAGCCGTCGGTGTTGTTCGACAGTGTGTTGACGAAGGCCTGTCCTGCGTGCCCCGACTTCGACCCGATGATCAGGTCGATGTGGGCGATCTCGTTCCCGTCGCCTACCAGAGACTCGCCGATGAAGAAATCCGCCGCCATAACTACCTCCCGATCCGGATGGGGTCCACGAGTTTCATCTGCCGGCCGTCACGAATGCGGTGTTGAGAGCAGCGTGGCCAGAGGGGTGTGGACAGCCACGCCGTCCCGCGTCTGCGGGTAGCTCCTACCGAACCGTATCGATGGGGTGCTAACCTGTCCGCCGCTCCCGCGGGTGTCAAGGCCGCGAACCGGGCCCGCTGTGGCCGCAATGGCGCCCTGGCGCGGGGTCTCCGGTCGGGGCATCGTTACGAGTAGCTACGCGGGCAACCCCCAACACGACACCCCATGATGCGCCTCCGGGTACCCCTGCTCGTCCCGTTCGTCGTGCTGCGCGGTCTCGTCGCTCAGGCGCCCCCGCCCCCCGACCAGCGGCTCGACCGACTCAAAGCGGAAGTCGCCCGCGCCATCGACGCCCAGGCGACGTTCGCTCAGCAGATGGTCGACCAGGTCTTCTCGTTCGGCGAGCTCGGCATGCAGGAAATCGAGACCTCCAAGTACTTGAGTGCCATCCTCGAGCGGAACGGGTTCGCGCTCGAGCGTCGGGTCGCCGGTATCCCCACCGCGTGGGTGGCGCGCTGGGGGAGCGGAAAGCCCGTGATCGCCCTCGGATCGGACATCGACTGTATCCCGCAGGCGAGCCAGAAGCCGGGAGTGGCGTCTCACGATCCGATCATCGAGGGCGCGCCGGGCCACGGCGAGGGGCACAACAGCGGCGTTCCGCTCAACATTCTCGCCGCGCTCGCGGTGAAGGACATCATGACGCGCGAGCGGCTGCCCGGCACCATCGTGCTCTGGCCGGGTGTCGCCGAGGAACAGCTGGGGAGCAAGGCGTTCCTGGTGCGCGCCGGAGTGTTCCGGGATGTGGACGCGAATCTCTTCGCGCACGTGGGCGACGAATACGGCATCTCGTGGGGCGACGAGCCCGCGCTGGCCCTGATCTCGGCGCTCTTCAAGTTCAAGGGGCAGAGCGCCCATGCCGCCGGCGCGCCGTGGCGCGGCCGCAGCGCGCTCGACGGCGTCATGACCTTCGCCAACGCGTGGGAGTACCACCGCGAGCACATGGAGCCGGCGCAGCGCTCGCACTACGTCATCACGGACGGCGGCGATCAGCCCAACGTGGTGCCGAGCACCGCCGCCATCTGGTTCTACTTCCGCGAGCAGGACCCGGAGCGCGTGACGAAGATGTTCGAAGACGCGAAGCAGATCGCCCGCGCTGCCGCCATGGCCACGTTCACCACGGTCGATACCGTGCAGGTCATCGGCTCCGCCTGGCGGCCCCACTTCAACAAGCCCGTCGCCGAGGCGTTGCACGCCAACGCGGTGCGCGTGGGGATGCCCCCGTGGGACGAGAAGGACCAGACGCTGGCGCGGGCCGTGCAGGTGATGATGGGCCGGCCCGACAGCGGACTCCACACGTCCGTGGCGCCGCTGCGCTCGCCCGAGGAGGCGGCCAAGGCGAGCACCGGCACCGGCAGCGACGACATTGGTGACGTGACGTGGACCGTGCCCTCGGTGACGCTCTACTACCCGGCCAACATTCCCGGTACGCCGGGGCACAACTGGGCCGACGCCATCGCCATGGCGACTCCGATCGCGCACAAGGGCGTGATCGCCGGAGCCAAGGTGCAGGCGATGACGCTGCTCGACCTCATGCTGCGGCCCAACCTGATGAGCGATGCCAAGGACTACTTCACGAACGTACAGACGAAAACGACGAAGTACCGCCCGCTCATGGCCCCGACCGATCAGCCGGCCACGTGGCTCAACGCGGAGAAGATGGCGAAGTACCGCGAGCAGATGCGGAAGTACTACTACGACCCCTCGAAGTACGAAACGTATCTCAAGCAGCTCGGGATCAGTTATCCCACCGTACCGGGGACGGCGCCGTGACGCGTTACCCCGGAGGCCGCTCGCCGGCGGCGACGCGCCACACCTCGTCCGCCAGCCATTCGAGGCGCTGCTGCGCGTAGTCGAATTCGGCGGGCGTCATGTCCTTGGCGCGCCGCACGAGCTCGCGCGTGTGCGCCAGCAACTCGTCCAGCACCTCGCGCAACGGCCGGTTGCGGCGCCGCTCCGCCTTCGCCCGCGGACTCATGCGCTCTGCATGCCCAGCGCGCGCTCGTCGGCCTTGCGGAGCTCCGCCGTTGCGGCGCGCAGCGTGGACGCAATCCCCCGCTCGGCGAGATAGTTCTCCACCAGCCGCAGACCGAGATAGTAGCCGGCGCGCTCCGGCAGCATCTTGCCGCTCATCATCCGGGCCGCGGGGCTCATCCCCCCCGACAGAAAGCGCAACCGCAACCCCAGGCCCGACTCGTCCAAGAGCGGCGCGGCGGCGCGCCGCAGGAAGGCGTCGAGCTCGCGGATGCGCCGGTATTGGCGTCGCGTATAGCCGAAGTACTCCCACGGCTCGAACCCCGGGGCGACCGCCTGGGCCCCGGCCACCGCCACCCCTTCGTTCACGAGCAGCTCGCGCAGGCTCGCCCGGCTCCCGGTGTCCCAGTAGTCATAGTAGCCGCGCAGGTCCGCCACCAGGCGCCGCAGGTCGGCGCGGCTCGAGGGCGAGGTGTAGCGCACCGCGTGCGCCACCTCGTGCGCGATCCACAGCGGCAACAGGTGCGGCGCGAGTCCCATGCCATAGGTCTGCGGGTTGGCGCGGCCGGTGAAGTGCTCGAGACACACGAAGGCGATGCCGCGCCCCCCCACGACCAGCTCCCCCGCGTTGGCGGCCCCGACGCCGACCATCAGGTACAGGTCGACGGGGCAGTCCGCCTCGAACTGCTCGAGCGCGCGGCGCAGCGCGTCGTCGGCGATCGCGGCGACGTCCACGTCGTCGAGCAGCCGCTCGAGATCGGCGCGCTCCGCGCGCAGCGCTGTGGCAATCACCCGCTCCGCGTGCGGCGAGGTCGGGTCGAGGACGTAGTTGTGCCAGTAGCCCTGCAGCACGGGCTTGTGCCGCTCGAGATAATCGTGATAGGCCGCGGGGGGGTCGGGCGCGGCGAGCACCGCGAGGAACTCCGGCACGAGGTTGACGAGCATGGAGCGGCCGGCCTCAATTTGGGAATCGGCCCCGCCGGAGACAAGCGCGCCCCCATCGCCGACCGCCGGCCGGCGCGTGACGCGCTCCTTGACTTTTCAGCGTGCGGGTTCTAGCCGGCGCCGCTCATGTCCGGCCGCGCATCTTGCGGCTCATTTCGGTGAGAAAACGCCGCTCCGCAGGTGTGAGGCTCTCGATCCCGCGGGCCGAGATCTTGTCGAGCACGCGGTCGATTTCCGCCTGCGCCGGATCGCGTTCGGCCCGGCGCGGCTTGGGGGCGGCGCTGGCGCGCGCCGCGCGGGCGGGGTGGACCAGCACGCTCGGCTCCGTCGCGCGGCGGAGATGCCGCTCGGCCCGGGCCAGGCGCCAGTCCGCTGCCTTGAGGTAGAGGAAGCCGGCCGCGAAGCCACCCAAGTGCGCGAGGTAAGCCACGCCCTGGTTGAGCGCCGGCACGAGCGAAATCGCCACCGCGAACGTCACCAGCCATTTCGCGGCGATCGGCTCGGGGAGCGGGAACACGGAAATGGGCTGATCGGGCCAGGCCCACGCGAACGCCAGCATCACGCCGTACACCGCCGCCGACGCGCCCACCACGAGCTGCACCTGCTGAAACGTCATTGCCAGGGCGAAGGACAGGGCGGCGCCTCCCAGTGCGCACAGCCCGTAGTACGCGAGGAACGACCCCCCGCCCATCCGCTCTTCCACGGGCGGCCCGAACACGAACAGCGCCAGCAGGTTGAACGCGAGATGCAGGAAGTTGGCGTGGATGAACGCGTAGGTGACGAACGTCCAGGGCCGCGCCAGCGCGTCCAGCGGCGCGAACCCGAACGTCGCCACGAACCACGGGTTGACGAAGATCGTCATCTGGAGCAGGAACACGACCAGGTTGGCGACGATCAGCCGCCGCACCCATGGCGTCATACCGAACATCCGCTGCGGGACCATCCTGTAATTATCCCCCGCGCGCGCTCCCCGAGTTCCCACCGCCCGCAAGCCGGCAGATCCGCTCGCACAGCTCCGGGAACTCGATCCCCGCCGCCCGGGCGGCCTGGGGCAGGAGGCTCGTCCGCGTCATGCCGGGAAGCGTGTTGGCCTCGAGACAAAAGATGTCGCCCTCGGGGCTCAACCGGAAGTCAACACGCGAGTATCCCCCGAGTTTGAGCGCCCGGTGCGCCGTCAGCGCCAGCTCCTGCAGCTGACGCGCCAGGGTCGTGTCGAGCTTGGCGGGGAAGATCTCCTCCGACATCCCCGGCGTGTACTTGCACTCGTAGTCGAACAGCTCGTGCTTCGGGATGATTTCCCCCACCGGGAGCGGCACATCGCCCAGTACCCCGACGGTCAGCTCTCGCCCGGGGACGAACTGCTCGGCCATGACCTCCGCATCGTACGCGCGTGCCAGCGTGACGGCCGCGTCCAGCCCCTCGGCGTTGCGCACCAGGGACATGCCCACGGACGAGCCCATGTTGGAGGGCTTCACGATCACCGGCCAGCCCAGGGCCGTGGTCACGTCCTCGGGGGCCACCGGGGGGGGCGCCATGAACCAGGCCGGCACGGGCACTCCCGCAGCCCGGAACAGCCGCTTCGCGAGATCCTTGTCCATCGCGAGCGCGCTCGCGAGCGCGCCGCTGCCGGTATACGGAACGCCGATCACGTCGAGCACCGCCTGGAGCGTCCCGCCCTCTCCGCGGCCGGCGTGCAGGCAGAGGAACAGCACGTCTGCGTCCCGTACCGCCGGCAGCGACGCGAGCCCGTTCGACAGCATCGCGCGCTCGCGCTCGTCGAGCTCCGCCACCGCGGGCGGCTCGCGTCCGACCGCCGTTGTGAGCAGGCGCCGCTCGTCGGCGGGACCGAGCAGGCCGGTCACCGTGTCCACGACCGTCACGGTGTGGCCCCGGCCCCGCAACGCCTCGACGATCTGCGCCGCACCGGCGAACGCCACGGTGCGCTCGGCGGACGCGCCCCCCGTGAGCACGCCGACGCGCATCAGCGGATTCCGGCCAGCTGGTGCAGCACGTCGTACCGCGTGACGATCCCCGCGATCTTCCCCTCGCGCCGCACCAGCGCCGCGGGCGTTTCGCGCGAGAGCAGCGTCGTGAGCCGCTCCACCGGGAGATCCGCATCCACCACCGGGTACGGCGCGTCCATCACTTCCTGAACCGGCCGGTCGAGTGTGGCGGGCTCCTCGAGCGCGCGCGCCATCAGGACCGGCTCTGCGACGGCACCCACGCCGTCGCCGCCGTCCAGCACCGGCAGCTGCGACACGTTATAGGTGCTCATGAGGTTCAGCGCCTGCCGTACCGTCGCGGTCGGCGGGACGGAGATCAGCGGGGGGGCGCCGGAGTTTCGCGCCTCGAGCAGCTGCGCCACCGACACGCGCTCGGCGTCGAGGATCTGGTTCTCGCGCAGCCATTCATCGTTGAATACTTTGGAGAGATAGCGCTCTCCCGTGTCCGCGAGTACCGTGACCACGAGTGCCTGCGGATCGTTCACCCGACGCGCCACCTCCAACGCCGCCACGACGTTCACCCCGGTCGAGCCGCCGGCGAACAGGCCTTCCTCCTTGGCCAGGCGTCGCACCAGGAGCATCGCGTCCTTGTCGGACACCGTGATCCACTCGTCGATCACGTCCCAATGCAGCGAGCTCGGAATCTTGTCGCCGCCGATGCCTTCCACCTTGTAGGGACGGCCTTCGGTCTTGTGGTGTGTCCGCGCGTAGTCCGAATAGATCGAGCCGACGGGGTCGCCGGCGATCACGCGGATGGTCGGGCGCTGCTCCTTGAGATAGCGCCCGGCCCCGCTCACGGTGCCCCCCGTGCCCGGAGCGCACACGAAGTGCGTGATTCTGCCTGCGGTCTGCTCCCAGATCTCCGGGCCGGTCGTGCGGTAGTGCACGTCGGGGTTGACCGGGTTGTAGTGCTGGTCCGCGAAGATCGCGTTCGGGTGCGCCGCCGCGATGGCGCGCCCCTTCACGATGTAGTTGTCCGGGTGGTCCGGCGGAACCGCGGTCGGCGTGATGATCACCTCGGCCCCGAGCGCGCGCAGCAGGCGGGCTTTTTCCTGCGACATCTTGTCCGGCATCGTGAAGATGCAGTGGTAGCCCTTCACCGCGGCGGCCAACGCCAGCCCGACGCCGGTGTTCCCCGACGTCGCCTCGACCACCAGTCCCCCCGGCTTGAGCCGCCCCTCGCGCTCCGCGGCCTCGATCATCGCGAGCCCGATGCGGTCTTTCACCGAGCCCCCGGGGTTGAAGAATTCCGCTTTGGCGTAGACCGGCGTGCGGAGGCCCTGGGTGACCCGGTTCAGCCGGACCAGCGGCGTCCAGCCGATCGTCTCGAGAATGTTCCCATACGGCTCAGTGTGGGGTGGCATTCGTGTCCGGCTTCGCGCCCGTGCTCTCCGGGACCGCGCGCGTCGTGTCGGCGGGAGACGGGGACGTGTCGCGCCGTACCGCCGTGGTGTCGTGTCGCGGCGCCCGCACCGGCGCGACGGGCGGGGTCGGGGTCGGAGCACGCACCGGCGCGGCCCGCGGCCTCACCGTGTCCGGCTCGCCCTTGCGTACCGATCCGCCGGCCTGGGGGTGGTGGAACTCGATCGGCTGGAGGAACGCCGTCGCGATCGGCAAGCCGTGGCGCCGGGCCGGGGTGAACCGCAGCCGACGCGACCCGGAGAGCGCCGCCGAATCGAGCGCCGGGTAGCCGCTCGATTCGGCCACGCGACTCGACTCGGCGGCGAGTCGCCCGGTGGAGTCGACGAACAAGCGGAGCACCACGTCGCCTTCCACCTTCTGGTCGTACAGCCGGGGCGGATACTGGATGGGCGAGTCGCCGTTGACCGCCACGGGCGGCTCCTGGTCGGGCGGCCCGCTCGCCGGTTCCCCGCCCCCGGTCTGGTCCCCCGACCGCGACTTGCCGCACGCCGCTACCCCCAGCGCCACCGCGCCGGTGAGCGCGCTGCGCCACGCCCTCACGCTCCCTCCTCCTCCCGCTGCTTCTTCCACGCCGCGAGGCGGTTCAACGCCTCGAGCGGCGACAACGCGTCCACGTTCAGGCCGTCCAGCTCCCGCAGCAGGGGGTGCGGAGGCGCCGGGGCGAACAGGCCGAGCTGCGTCGCGTCGGGCGGCGCGGGAGACGCCTGCCGCGCCACGTGATGCCCGGCCTCGAGCAGCTTCAGCACCTGCCACGCCCGCCCCACCACCGGCGCCGGGAGTCCGGCGAGCTGTCCCACGTGAATGCCGTAGGACCGATCGGCGCCGCCCGGCTCGAGCCGGTGGAGGAATACGATCTCGTCGCCCGCCTCCCGCACCGCGACGTTGAAGTTGCGCGCGTGGGCCAGCTCCTCGGTGAGCTGGGTCAACTCGTGATAATGCGTCGCGAAGACGGTCTTGCAGCCGATCGTGTTGTGGAGGAACTCCGTCACCGCCCAGGCGATGGCCACGCCGTCGTAGGTGGACGTCCCCCGCCCGATCTCGTCGAGCAGCACCAGGCTGCGCGCGCTGGCGCCGTGCAGGATCGCGCTCGTCTCGCTCATCTCCACCATGAAGGTCGACTGGCCGCGCACCAGATTGTCGGACGCTCCCACGCGCGTGAACAGCCGGTCCACCACGCCCACCACCGCCCGCCGCGCCGGCACGAACGCCCCCATCTGGGCGAGCAGCACGCACAGCCCGACCTGGCGCAACAGCGTGGACTTCCCGGCCATGTTCGGACCGGTGAGCAGGATCACCCGCCCTCGGCCGTCGAGCAGCACGTCGTTCGGGATGAACGCCTCGCGCGCCATCATCCGCTCGACCACCGGATGGCGGCTGCCCTCCAGGGCGATCGTGAATCCGTCGTTCACCTCCGGCCGCACGTACCCCTCACGCCGGGCCACGTCGGCGAGCGCGCTCCACACGTCGAGTCCCGCCAGCACACTGGCCGTGGCTTGCACGCGCCCGATCGCATCGGCGACGCGGTGTCGCAGCGCGTCGACCAGCTCCGCCTCGCGGATCGCGATCCGCTCCTCGGCCCCGAGCACCTTCGCCTCGTACTGCTTCAGCTCGGGCGTGACGTAGCGCTCCGCGCCCGTCAGGGTCTGGCGCCGTTCGTAGTCGGGGGGCACGCGATCGCGGTGCGGATTCGTCACCTCGATGTAGTAGCCGAACACCTTGTTGAACCCGACCTTCAGCGAGGCGATCCCGGTGCGCTCGCGCTCGCGCGCCTGCAGTCCCGCGATGTAGTGCTTGCCGCCGTCGCGGGCGTCCTTGAGCTCGTCCAGCTCGCGATCGTAGCCGGCGCGCACCGCATCCCCGTCGGACGCCTGGGCCGGCGGACGCTCCACCAGGGCGCGCCCGAGCTCCTCGCCCAGGTCCTGGAGCAGGTCGAAGCCGTCCGCCGCCTGCTCGAGCAGCGCGGCCCGCCCGCGCGCTTCGAGGCCGTCCAGCGCGCCCCGCACGTCCGGGAGGCGGAGCAGCGAGTCGCGCAGGGCGCCCAGCTCGCGCGGCGTGGCCCGCCCGAGCGCCGCCCGACTCGCCAGGCGCTCGAGGTCGCGCACGCCGTCGAGCGCCTCCCGCAGGCGGTCGCGCCCGCGCGCGTCGGCGGCGAGCACGTCCACGGCATCGAGCCGGGCGTTGATCGTCGCCGCCTCGACCAGCGGGGCCAGGAGCCAGCGCCGCAGCAGGCGCGCACCCATCGGCGTCATGGTGCGGTCCAGCACGTCGAGCAGCGTCGTCCCCTTCCTTCCCGGCTCGACGCGCAGCGGCTCCACCAGCTCGAGGTTGCGGCGGGTCATCTCGTCGAGCGGCAGCAGGTCGCCGCGCCGCACGATGCGGGGGCGGGCGACGTGCGGCAGGCCGCCCGGCTTGAGCTCACGGGCATAGCGCAACAGGGCGCCGGCCGCTCCGAGGGCGGGGCGGTCCTCCGGCTCGACCCCCAGCCCGTCGAGCGACGCCACGCGGAAGGCGCGCGTCAGGTCCTCGCGCGCCAGCTCGGGATCGAACTCCCAGGCCTCGCGCTCGGTCCGCGCGGCGCCCGCCACCGCGAGCACCATCCCGGCCGGGACGACGACTTCGGGAGCTTCGTAGCGTGCCAGTACCGCCGGCAGCTCTTCCGCTGCGGCGGTCTCGAGCAGCAGCTCCCCGGTGGTCAGATCGAGCGCGGCCAGGCCGGCCGGAGTGCCGCGCGCATCGACCGCGAGCAAGAAGTTGTTGCGGCGTCGCTCCAGCCAGTCGTCGGCGAGCACCGTGCCGGGCGTGACGGTCTCGACCACTTCGCGCCGCACCAGCCCTTTGGCGAGCTTGGGGTCCTCCACCTGCTCGCAGATCGCCACGCGATGCCCCTGGGCGATCAGACGGCGCAGGTAGTCGGTGGCGGCCTTGACCGGTACGCCGGCCAGCGGCACTTCGGCGGCGCCCCCGTTATTGCGGGAGGTGAGGGTGAGGCCGAGCTCGCGGGCCGCCAGCTGGGCGTCGTCCTCGAACATCTCGTAGAAGTCGCCCATCCGGAAGAAGAGAATGGCATTCGGGTGGCGCGCCTTGATCTCGCGATACTGCTGCATCAGCGGCGTGTCGGCTTCGACCCGGGGAGGCGTCACGGCTCCTCCACCACGAACGGCTGCCCTCCCAGCCGGGTCTTGAGGCGCCGCTGCACCTGCGCCGCCTCGTCGTGCGTCGCGTAGCGCCCCACGCGCACCTTGAAGAGACCGCTCGTATCCCGCACCACGCGCGCGTCGAAGCCCATGACCTTGAGGCGCGTGAGCATCTCGTCGACTTGCGACGCGCTCTTCACGGCGAGGACTTGCACGGCGTAGGTCGCCGCGGGCCCCGCGGGCTTCGCCTGGCTGTCGCCCGCCGTCGCGGGTGTAGCGGCCGCCGGGCCGACCGGGATGGCGGCGCAGCGCGGGGTGTAGAAGGACACCTGATTCCGGAACTCCACGTCCGCGCCGGCCCCGTCCAGGGCTTCGCGGATGAGCGCACAGCCGTGCACGTCGTCCTTCATGTCGAAGTAGGCGCGCGCACCCGTGAAATCGGCGCGGGGCCTGAGCGGCGAGTCCGGATAGTCGCGCCTCAGCCGCTCCGCCGCCTGGGTGGTCGCGGCCAGGTCGCCCTGGGCGAAGTACAGCTTGGCGACCGCCACGAGGGCCGAGTCCGCCCACACCGACTGACCGTATTCCACCACCACACGCTGCAGGTTGGTGGCGATCAGGCCGGCGTCCGGCGCCAGCATCCCGGCCGTGAAGAGCGCGCCGGGGTACAGCGAATCCCGCGGCGACAGGCTGGCCAGCAGGCGCCGCATCATGGCCCGTCCAGAATCGGGGCGCGTCTGGGCGACGCGGAGCGCGACGGCGCGGAGGGTGTCGGTCTGGGCCGACAGGCGGACGGGTCCGGCGGTCAGGAGCGCGACGATCACGCCGATCGCCGCCCTCACGCCACCTCCCGCTCGAGCACGGCGAACGACAAGACCAGCTGGACGATCGTTCCCGCCTCGTCGCTCAGCGTGCTCGACTTGAGGGCCCGGTCCGCGTCGCGTGCGAGCTGCAGGGCCCGCTCGAGCTCGCGCGCACTCCACCGTTCAGCCCAACGGGCCCAGCGCGCGGAAGTCCCCTCCCAACTGCCCAGCCCGTACGGTCGAGCGGCACGCAGGTGCGACAGCAGCTGCGCCTCGAGGCGGCCGGGTGGGGACCCCTGATCGATCTCGGCGCGCGCCAGCGCCGTGCCCACGAGGTGCGTACCAAGCGCCGCCAGCATGCGGACGCCGCTCATGCCCGCCTGCTCGAGAATCGGCGCGACCAGGCGCGCCGCGTCCGCCGCCCGCCGCTCGAGCGTCGCGTCCACCAGGTCCTGGAGCGTTTCGCCCCGGCGCACGCCGACCAGCGCCGCGACGTCCTCTCGCGTCGCCGGCCGCGACCCACCGCCTCCGAGCGCCGCGAGCTTCTCGAGCTCGCGCGCGAGAGCGGCGAGATCGCTCCCGACCGCGTCGAGCAGCAGCGCTCCCGCCTCCGGCGCGAGGGTGAGGGCCAGTTGCCGGGCCCGATGCGCCATCCAGCGCTCCACCCGGGCGGGCGGCAGCGGCTCGACCGCCACGGCCGTCGTACGCCGCATCAGCTCGGCGTCGGGCGGCTCGCCGGCCGCCTGTACCAGCACCAGGACCGTCGTGGGATTGGGGGACTCCAGGTAGCGCAGCAGCTCCTGACGCAGCTTCGCGGTCTTCTTGAGCTGCTCGAGCCCGCGGACCACCACGGCCCGGGTCGCGGCGAGCATGGGCGGCGTGTTCACGAGGGCATCGAACGCCTCGGCGTCGAGCTCAGGGGCGCTTCGCTGATCGAAGTTGAAATCGCGCGCGGCGGGATCCACGGCGCGCTCCACCAGCGCGCGCACCGCCTCGTCTTTCAGCACATCCTCGTCGCCGTGGAGATAGTAGACAGGATCAACTACGCCCTGCTTCAGGCTCCGGAGCAGCGCGTCGAAGGTGAGAGCCCCCATACGGGGCGGAAGTTACCGCCGGCTCGCGGCGAGAGAAAGCCTACCGCCCCGCCGACGCGGGCTCGACCAGCGCCGAGCCGTCCGGGGACGGATTACCCGCGAACACACTCGCGCGGGGGTCCTGGAAGGAGACGAACGGTACACCGGCCTGGACGATCGGCCTGGGGAAGGGGACGCGCGGGAGTACGGGTGCCTGTGCGACGTGCGGCCGGCGTACTCCTTCGAGCCCGACCATAGCCAGAGCGGCGGCGACCAACAGGGCCGCCGCGATTCCCGCCCGTGCGGGAACCTGGCGATGCGCGCCCACCTGGCGCTCCCGCGCGAGGCGCGCGTCGAGCTGGCGCCGGAAAGCGGGGGAGGGCTCGATGGTTTGCGCGGTCTGGAGCGCCCGCACCCCGCGTCGCAGCGCCGCGTCGTAGCGGCGGCAGGAAGCGCACTGCGCCAAATGGCGGGTGAAACGGCGCAACTCGCGCGGCGCGGTGATCAGGCCGTCGCGAAAATCCGTGTAGCGCTCGAGAAACTCGGCACACGTCATGGCGAGAATCTACTACCACCGGGACCCGCGCGGGTTCCCGGGCCCCTATTCCAGCAGCGGCTCGATCAGCTGCGCGAAGCTGTTCCGTGCCCGATTGAGACGGCTCTTGACGGTCCCCAGGTTACAGCCCGTGATCTCGGCGATCTCGGCGTAGCTCTTGCCCTCGAGCTCGCGCAGCACGAACACCGCCCGGTGGTGCGTGGGGAGCTGGTCCACGCACTGGTCCACCGCCTCCTTGAGGTAGCGCTTGCGGTACAGGTCGTCGGGTCGGGCCGTAGCGTCCTCGAACTGCAGCGGACGGTGGTCCGCCTCCCAATGCTTCTTGATCGTCTGGAACAGCACGAGCGGGTTGCGGGAACGGTTCCGCAGCTCGTTCTTCGCGAGGTTCGAGGCGATGGTGTAGATCCAGGTCGAGAACTTCTTCGTCTGGTCGAACCGGTGCAGGTGCCGGAACACCCGGATGAACACCTCCTGCACCAGGTCTTCGGCCCGTTCCCGGTCGCCGATGGTCCGATTGATGAAATTCAGCAGGCGAGTCTGGTAGCGGTCGACCAGGGTGCCGAACGCCTGAGGGTCGCCAGCCAAGTGCTCGAGCACCAAGCGGCCGTCGTCGAACTCGTGCAGCGCCCGGCGCTCCTGAGCGCGCGGCGTGTCGACAAATTCGGTCTTCCGCGTGTTGAGGGTCGCTCGCATAAACGGCTCCCAGCTGAGGATCGAATATACAGAACCGCGAGATCTGCCGTTTCCCTAAGATGCCGCAGGAACCGTACCCGTCGCGCCTCCCAACGTAACCCGGCGCGCGGCCGTGGCTTGCTGTTTCGTGGCGCCGGGTCAACGCGACAAGTCCCGTCCTCCTCGGGGGACAGGCCGTGTCTACAGCTTCAAGACGAAGCCCGCCATATAAAGGATGGCCACAACCGTCTTTGCATCAACGATTGCACCGTCTCGGATCAGTTCGAGGACGCGGGACAACGGTTGTGGCACCACTTCGATAAACTCGTCGCGCTCGCGCGACGGTTCCCCCGCCGTGAGGCCCGTCGCCAGGTAGAGGTGGATCACCTCGGTGGTGAAGCCCGGCGTGGTCCATATAGATGTGAGACGCTCGAGCCGCGCCGCTGTGACGCCCGTCTCTTCCAGCAGTTCGCGGCGGGCGCAGGCCTCCGGCTCCTCCCCCGGATCCAGCGTACCCGCCGGAATCTCCCACAGCTGCCCGCCGGTGGCGTAGCGGTACTGCCGGATGAGCAGAATGGTGGGATCCGCCCCGGGGGGATCGGATGCGCACGGGACGATCGCGGCCGCGCCGGGATGGCGGATCAGCTCGAGCTGACCCGTCGAGCCGTCGGGGAATCGCACGGTGTCGACGTCGAGCCGCACCACGCGGCCCGTATAGATACGCCGGCTGTCGAGCTGCATGGCGACGCTCAGTGGTTGAAGAGCCAGGTGACGGGGACCTTGAGCCCCTCGGCCAGGAAGTAGGCCGCGTTGCGCCGGGGGTTGGATCGGATCGGTGAGCCGGGTGCGGGGGAGGTGAAGGGCACGAGGCCCAGCCGGGTGGCGATGATCCTGAGGCGCAGCATGTGGAACCCGTCCGAGACCAGCAGCACGCGACGGCTGTCGCGGGCCGCAAACCAGCGGGACACGCTCGCGACCGAGGAGGCGGTGCTTGCGCCCGCGGCCAAGGCGATGACGGCGCTCTCGGGGAGTCCGGCCTTGGTGAGATAGCGCCGCCCCACTTCCGATTCGCTCACGGTGTCGCCCGTTCCCACGCCCCCGGTCACCAGCACCACGGGTGCGAGCCCGCGCTGGTACAAGGCGGCGGCGTGGTCCAGCCGCGCCCGGAACACCGGGGATGGGCGGCCGTTGTACTGGGCCGCGCCCAGCACGGCGATGGCGTCCGCGGTGGTCGCCTGGTCGTGGGCGCCCGCGAGCGCCACGGCGACGACCACTGCTGCCCACCCGAAGGCCAGCAGCAACACCACCACCCCTGCGGCGCCAAGCTTGCGGCGCAGAGTCCAGAAGGGCATGCGGGGAATATACGGGGGAGGTTTTGGAGGTTGGTGGAGGTTCGGGAGGTTGGTGGAGGACCGTAGTCACGACCTCCCCCAACCTCCACCAACCTCGACAACCTCCCCTACCTTTTGGTGAGGATCTCCTCGAACAGGGCGAGGGCCCGCGGGTCGTCGGACTGACCCAGCCAGAACAGCGCCTTCTTGCGCACGCTCGGACTGGCGTGTGAGCGGGCGATGCGGATCAAGGCCGGCACGCCTTCGTCCCGGCGCAGCTGGGACAAGGCGAATACGGCGCTTTCTTTCACCTCGAGGTCGACGCTCGAATCGTCCACCAGCTCGGTGAGGCCGCGCGTCGCGGCCTCGCCCGCTGCCTGACCCAGCCAGAAGACGGCCGAGCGCCGCGTCTTGCCCGGCACGGTGGTCAAGCGGGCGAGACGCAGCAGGTCGGGCCACGGCGTGACGCTGTCCGCCAGGACGACCGGGAAAACGGCGTCATGTCCGACGTCGCCCGGGCTCCGCGCGGCGAGGTCGAGCAGATAGCGGGCGGCCGCGATGGCCGGTACGACGCCGAGATCGGTGACGCGAGCGTCCCCGGCCGCTCGCCAGGCGCCGCCGACGTAGGTCCGCACCCGGCCGATCTGCCCGCCGCGCTTCTGCAGCGCTACCCGCGCCGGCCCCGGCTCGCACGGGCACCCCGCATCGTCGTCGTAGTAGTTGCCGGAGGATATCCGGTGCCGGCCGCAGCTGCCGTCGTCGCACTCGAGCGAAATCATGTTGCGGCCATTGCCGCACACGCCAGGTCGAGTGGCGAAGGAGAAGCGCACGTCGCCGTCGGGCGCGGCCGCCACGCGGTCGGCTAGGCCGCCCTGCAGCGCGAGCGCCAACACGAGTGGGGCGATCACTGGTTGATGATCTCCAGCAGGACCTGCGCGGCGCGCGGGTCGTGCGACTGGCCCAGCCAGAAGATCGCTTTCTTGCGGAGCTCCTTGTCCTGCTCCGTCTTGGCGATCTGGATCAGCCGGTCGACCGCGGCCGCCTCGTGGCGCTGCGAGTACACGAAGATGAGCTGCTCTTTCATCTCCTTGTTCTGCATCCGGTCGTACAGGCCGGAGAGCTGCGTCAGGTCCCCTCCGGTCTGCCCCGCCCAGAAGAGCGCCTTCTTGCGCATCTCGATCGACTCGCGCTCGTTCAGGGCGATGTCCATGAGCCAGCGAGTGTTGTCCGCGTCGTGCATCTGCGAGAGGGAGAAGATCACCTTCTCCTTCAGCTCCTCGTCCGCCAGCTTCGCGTACAGCCCGCGGAGGAAGGCGGCGTTCTCGGACGAGTGCCGCTGCCCGAGCCAGAAGATCGCCTTCTCCCGCGCTTCGGACGGTGCGTTGGCGTTCTCCGCGTAGCTGCGGAGGATTTGCCCCGCGCGCGGGCTGTGCTGCTGCGACAGCGCGAACAGCGCCTTTTCGCGCAGCTCTGCGTCGCCGGTGGTGCGCAGGATCGAGTCGAGCATGCCCACCGCGCGATCGGTCGGGACCTGTGAGAGCCAGAAGACGGCCTGCTGGCGCACTTCCGGGTCGGGATCGTGCTGCGCGACGTCGAGCAGGAGGTCCTCCGTCTCTCCGGTGTGCTTTTGCGACAGCAGGAACACCGCCTTGCGGCGCAACCCGGCCGAGCAGGCGTCGCGGCGCGCCAGGACCTTCTTGAGGATGGGGACGGCGTTGGTCGCGTCCATTTGCAGCAGGCCGTTGAGGGCCGCGACGCGCAGGTCGTCGTCGTCGTCCTCGTTGGGGCAGCCGCGTGGGCTGGCGGGTTGTGCGGGCTCGGCCGGCTGGGCCGGCTGGGCCGGCTGAGCCGGTTGCGCGGGCTCGGCGTGCACGGTGATCCACCGTACCGCCTCCTCATCACCCTGTTTGGCAAGCGCACCCTGTATCCGGGCCAGGAGCGCGTCGCCGTCGCGCAGGGTTGCTGCCTTGGGGTAGCGGCGCCGCTGTGTGACGAGCAGACTGCGAGCCTGGTCGAGCCCGTCGTTCTTGTACAGCGCGAACGCCGCCCAGTAGAGCGCGTCGCCCGCGCGCGTGGAATTGGGATACCGGCGCGACAAGTCGCCGTACAGGTTCGCGGCGCTCGTGTAGTCGCCGCGGTTGAACGCCTCACGCGCCACGCGCCACAGCGAATCGGTCGGATCCTGCTCGCTCTGCAGGGTCCAGCGGTCGAGGGCCTGCAGGCCGTCGAGGTCGGACAGCGCCCTCAGTTCGCTGAGCTCGCTCAGCTCACTCAGCGCCTCGACCCCGGGGGATACGGCCTCCACGCTGGCGAGCGCGGCCTGTGCCCGCCCGAGTGCCGGCGCGATCGGCGGCACCACGCTCGGCTGCTGCATGCCCAGGACGGCGGTCAGTACGAGGTGTAGGCCTTGCATCACAATGCTCCTTGCGTGCGCACGGAACCGGGGCCGGCGGGGTTCGCCGTACGCAGGCGCAGCAGTACGCTGCGGTGCTCCAGTCCCTGGTTGATCATTTGTATCTCTTCCCGATCGGTCGTCGCCGGGAGTTGCGCGATCTGGGCCAGCACGAGCTCGAGATCCTCGAGCAGGGCCTTGAGCCGGAGGTCCTGGCCGGCGGGCGAGTCGAGCATGAGGCGGGTGGTACTGAGCAGCTCGCGGGCTTGCGTCGCGAACTGCGCTGTGGGCTCGGCACCCCGCGTTTCCGCGCGGAAGCCGGTTAGCAAGGCCTCGGCGCGGGTCAGGTACTGCGCCGCCGCGAGCCGGTAGGCGAGGTCCGAGGGCCCGACGGTCGACGGGCCGATGGGGGCCCGCGCGGGGCCGCCCGCAGTCGCGGTCCAGCGCCCGATGGCGACGCCGAGCGCGAGCACGGCCGCGATCCCCACCCCCCAGCGGAGTCGAGGACGGAGCATCACCCGGCGGCGGCGCCGTGCTTCGCGCGCCGCGACGATCTGCCGCCACATCTCCTCGCGCGGCGTCGCCGGTGGGCGATGGTAATCCTGCGCTGCGTCCCGTAGCACCCGCTCGAACCGCTCGTCCGTCATGAGGCCCACTCTCCCGCGAAGTCCGCGAGCGCTTCCCGCAGCCGGGCGCGTGCTCGCGACAGTTGCGCTTTGGATGTTCCCGTCTCGACCCCCAACGACGCGCCGATCTCCTCGTGCGTGTAACCCTCGACATCGTGCATCACGAACACCGTGCGATAGCCGTGCGGCAGGTCGTCGATCGCCTGCGCCAGGCGCCGCTTCAGATCCGGCTCGGCGGCCCGCCGGCCGGCCGCGACCCCGGCGGCATCGTCCAGGTCCGCCTCGCGGCGGTGAAACCGCTTCACCTTGCGCAGCCCGTTCAACACCACCGACGTGGCGATGGCGTGCAGCCAGGTGGAGAGCTTCGCCTCGCCGCGAAACGAGGCCAGCCGCTCGAACGCCCGGACGAACGTGTCCTGGGTGAACTCCCGCGCCAGGTCGTCGTCCCCGGCGAGCCGGTAGGCGAGGCGGTAGACCCGGTCCACGTGGGCGTCGTACAGGGTGCGCTCCGCGGCGCCGTCCCCGGCGCGGACCCTGGCAATCAGTTCGCGTTCGTCCACCGGGCTCCGGGGCGACGGTTAAACGTCTGACACAGCCGGACCTGGGAGAGTTGCGTGGCGGGAGACGCGGGACCGGGGAGGGGGGAGGGGGGGAGGGGTCAGCCCTGATGCAGCAGCGCGCGCAGTCCCACGCCCGCGAGTACGGCGAGCAGGAACGACGCGAGCGTGCCGATCAGGAAGTACTCGGCGAACTCGCGCTCCTCGAGGGCCTTGAAACGCGCGAGCGACTTGGCCGCGATGATCCAGCCCACGGCGCCATACTCGCCCAGCAGCACGAGGGTGAGGGCGAGGGCGCGCTCGAGCGCGCCGATCGCCCGCCCCCGGGCCACGTCGATCGCGCCCGCCGTGCGGTCCTCGTCGCGGCGCATCTGGAGCGACGACAGCTCGAGCACGCTGCGGATCAGCACGCTGCCCCGGCCCGAGACGTAGAGGTAGCCGGTCGCGAGCAGGGCAGCCCGCCCCCACCACAGCCCCGCGTGGTTCGGGGTCGCGAGCGGGGCCAGTAGCGTGCCCACGACGAGGGCCGCCGCCACGAGCAGCGCCTCGACGGCAAGCAGGGTGCGGGCGCGGCGGCGGCCGTCCACCTGGGCGGGCCACAGGGTGGCGGCGAGCGTGTAGGCGAGCAGCGGGACGACGAACAGCGGGTTCACGCAGTCTCCAGCAGGGTCCGAAACATCTTATCGCCGGCCGCGACGAGGGGCCAGGCCATCCGGCGGGCGAGGTGGGAAACGGCGCTGCGGTCGACGTCCAGGACGGCCGCGGCCGCCGCGGGGTCGCCCAGGCGGAGCAGCGTCGCCGTGCGCCGCTGCCGCGGGGTCCAGCTCCAGTACAGGCCGGCGTAGTAGTTGGCGAGCGGCTCGAGCGCCGGGGGGAAACCGCCGAACGCGAAGACCAGCCGCAGCCGCTTGGCGCGGTCCAGGGCGGCGCGGGCCTGGTGAAAGCAGGGCCCGTCGATCTCGGGCGCGGTGGGTGCGAGGGGTGTGCTGATGGCTCCGAGGCCGCAGGCGACGATCCAATCGACCGCGGGGAGGCGGGCGCGGATCTGGTGCGCGATCTCCCACAGCGGCTCGGGGCCCGCGAGCAGGCATTGCAGCTCGTCGCCCAGTGTGACGGCGAAGCGGGCGGCGAGGACGCGGGCGTAGCGCCGGTTGAGCTGCTGCGCGGCGGCGCGGGCGTCCGCCTGCAGCCGGGCGCGGCGGGCGGGCGGGAGCAGGCGGGAGGCCGTCGCGTCGGCGATGAGGGCGGCGTAGCGTTTGGACATTTTATGTCACATTTGTTTGATATGACGAATTACGTCATAAAATACAAAAGTGACGTTAAATGTCAACTGGGGATCGGGGCCCCTAGCGCGTTCCGAACAGCCGGTCCCCCGCATCTCCCAGCCCCGGGAGGATGTAGCCGTGCTCGTTCAGCTCGCGGTCGAGCGCCGCGGCGAAGATCGGCACGTCGGGGTGGTGCTCGAGCATGCGGCGCGTGCCCTCGGGCGCCGCGACGAGACAGAGAAACCGGATGCGCTGCGCGCCGGCGTGCTTGAGCGCGCTCACGGCGTCCACCGCCGAGCCCCCCGTGGCCAGCATCGGGTCGAGCACGAAGAAGTCGCGCGCGTCGCGCCCTTCGGGGATCTTGAAGTAGTAATCGACGGGCTGGAGCGTGTCGTGCTCGCGGTAGATGCCGATGTGCCCCACGCGCGCCGACGGGATCAGCTGCGCGATCCCCTCCACCATGCCGAGTCCGGCGCGCAGGATCGGCACGAGCGCGAGCTTCTTCCCCGCCACCCGCACGCCCCGCGTGTGCTCGAGCGGCGTGTCCACGTCCGTGGGCTCGAGCGGCAGGTCCTTGGTGACCTCGTACGCCATCAGCATGGCGATCTCGTTCACGAGCTGCTTGAAGTCCTTGGTCGTGGTGTTCTTGTCCCGCAGGATGGCGAGCTTGTGCTGGATGAGCGGATGCGTCAGCACCGTCAGGTTCGGGAACTGAGGATGGGACATGGGCGGGAAGCTACTTACTTCGTCGCCGTCTCGAAGCCCCGGCGCGTCATTTCGCCCCACACGTGCTTGCGCCCGCCGGTCGCAAAGAACGCCCGCAGGCGCCACCACACGCCGCACTGGCGGTAGCCGACGGTCTCCAGCGTGGCGAACAGCAGCAGCCGCACCAGATCGCCCACGCGGCGGTAGCGGCGGAAGCTCACCTCCTCGAGCACCACCGCCCACAGCGAGAGCAGCATGCCGTAGCCCCACGCCACCAGGATGAACAACAGCGCGAACGGGACGTTCACCACGCCGAGCGCCAACCCGGCCACGGTGATGCCGTACCCAAACACCTCGACGAGTGGAGCCAGCATCTCGCCGAACGCGTAGAACGGGACTGCGATCAACCCGACGCGTCCGTACCGGGGGTTGAAGAGCATGCCGCGGTATTGCCACATGGCGGCCACGAGGCCGCGCTGCCACCGCTCGCGCTGACGGGCGAGCACCCGCAGGCTCTCGGGCACCTCGGTCCAGGCCACCGGGTCGGGAATGAACGGGATCTCGTAGCGGACCTTACGGCTCCGCAGGTAGCGGTGCAGCCGCACGACGAGGTCCAGGTCTTCGACGATGCTGGTGGCGTCATAGCCCCCGACCGCCAAGAGATGATCCTTGCGGAACAGGCCGAACGCGCCGGAGATGATCAGGTTGCCGCCCAGTCGATTCCAGCCGAGCCGGCCGAACAGAAACGCGCGCAGATACTCGACCACCTGAATTCCCGCGAGCAGGCGGCGCGGGACGCGCGCGTCCGTCACCTGGCCGTGCTTCACGACGCAGCCGTTCGCCACCCGGACCGTGCCGCCCACCGCGGCGATCCGGCGGCCCAGCAGAAAGGGACGGGTAAGCCGCAGCAGCGCATCGGGCTCGATCAGGGTATCGGCGTCCACGGCGATGACCAGCGGGAAGCGGCTCGCGTTGATCGCCGCATTGAGCGAGTCCGCCTTGCCGCCGTTCTCCTTGTCGATCACGACGAGCTTGGTGCGCGTGCGGGAGCGGTACAAGGCGAGCAGCGGCTTGGTGGGGATGGTCTCGGGGTAGGTGCGCGGGATCTCGTACAGGTCGAAGGCGTGGCGCAGCGCCTCCAGCGTCTCGTCCTTCGATCCGTCGTTGACCACCACTACCTCGTAGTTGCGGTAGTGGAGCGCCAGGATCGCCGTCACGCTGGCCTCGATGGTCTTCTGCTCGTTGTACGCAGGCACCAGGATCGTGATCGGCGGCAGGGCATCGCTCTGCATCAGCCGCTGGAAGTCCTCGTCCTCCGCGAGCCGGGTCTGCTCCCAGATCTCCGGGATCGAGAGCACCAGCAGCAGCGCGTAGAAAGAGTTCAGCGCCAGGAAGTAGAACAGGATCGCGAAATTCGCATCGCGGATGATCTCGCTCACGCGGCGAACTCCGCGAGCGCCTGGGAGGAGAGCCCGAGGACCAGGCGGGCCATGTCGCGGGCGTTCGGGTCCGCGCCCACTTCAGCGTCGAGCAAGGCGTTCCGTCCCGACGGGCCGAAGCGGGTGAGGGCGAGGCCGGTGCGCATTCGTACCCACCAGGTCTCGTCTCGCAGGGCTGCGCGCAACAACGGCAGGCTCGCGGGGTCGGCCAGCATGCCGAGCGAGCGCGCCGCCTGGGCGCGTACCGGCCAGCGCGCGTCCTCGACGAGCCGGGTCAGCGCGGCGATCGACGCCGGGTGCGGGAAGGCGCCCAGCGCCCGCGCCACCTGGGTGCGCACTTCGGCGTCCGAGTGGCCGGCGAGCGCCGTCAACGACTCGCGCAACGCAGGCTCCTGCAGGCGCGCGGCGAACTCGGTGAGGCGCGCGAGCACGGGGTCGTCGGTGCGGGAGAGCCGGGTGAGCAGCAGCTGCACCACCACGGCGCGCGAGTGCCGCAGCATCCCGGCGTAGTACGCGCCCACGGTCGGCGCGAGCTGGGGCAGCCGTTCGAGCGCGGCGGTGACGAGGGCGGCGCTCTCCACCCGCTCCAGCGTCGCCACGGCGGCGATGTGCACCGCGGGATGCGGATCGCGCAGCAGCTTGAGGACGCGCGCGGTATCGGCCGGGGTGGCGGCGACCGACAGGAAGCGTGCGGCTTCGAGGCGCTTCCACCACCGGGCCGACCGGCTGTTGGTGCGCACCATCCGCGCCCACCACTCACCCTCGAGCGCCGTCGCGAGCCGGCGCCAGCGGTCGCCCGGCACCCGCGCCGACCAGCTCACGAGGGCCTCAACGGCGAGCGAGACGGGCAGCCGGGCCAGCTGCGCCAGCACCACCCGCACGTCCGCCTGTCCGAGGGCCCAGCGCTGCATGACCCCCTCGACCGCCAGCCGGCGGGGGTGGACGCGCGCGCGGCGGCGCAGCCGAAACCAGCGATTGAGCACAATGAGGATCAGGAGCGCGGCGAGCAGCACGCCCTGCACCAGCGCGACGACGGCGAGGAAGTGGCGGGCCGTCACCGCCCGACCCAACGGCGGATTTTCTCGAGGGCGACCCGCAGGCTGATCGGCTTCACCAGGTAGTCGAGCGCCCCCGCCTCGAGCCCGCGCAGCTGCTCCGACTCGTCCCCGTGCACCGTCGTGAACACGACGCGGTATTGCCCCGGACGCTCCCGCGTGAGCGTCTCGAGGATGGAGTATCCGTCGAGTGCCGGGAGGTCCACGTCGAGCAGCAGCAGGGGCTGCAGGTCGGCCACGTCCAGGGCGAGCAGGGCGTCCAGGGCCTCCCGTCCGTTGCGGAAGCTCACGAACCGGTAGCCGCGGGCGCGCAGGCCGTACTCGAGCAGACCCGCCAGTGCCGGGTCGTCCTCCACGACGATCACTTCGGGCGCGACCGCCCCGGTACCGGCCGGTGGGGGAGCGGGAGGAGTCGGCCGGGGCGGAGCCGCGTCGGCCGGTCGAGAGGAGCGCTCCTCCGCGAGCGGAGGCTCGAGCTGCAACGCCTCGGCGAGCTGCATCACGAACCACTGCGCTACCGAGCCGCGGTCCAGGTCGAGGTCATCGGGCCGGGCCACCCAGTCCTTCGCGGTCTCCTCCATCCCGGCCGCGAGCCGGGACGCTTCCCAGAAGCCGTATGACCCGGCCGAGCCGCGGATCTTGTGGGTCTCGCGGCGCAGCCGATCCAGCGCCTCGGCGTCGTTGCCCACCCTCGCCAGGCGGTCCGCCAGCTCGGCCAGTACCCGCAACTGCGTGCCGGCGCTCTCCAGGTACTCGGCCAGGAGCCCCGGCGGCAGCTCGCCGGGCGTGGGGTCCACCGACATGGTCACAAGATTGGAAAGGCGGGGCGCGAATGCCATAGCGCCGCACGACTTTCATTATGTTGTCCGACCGCCATGCTCAGCCTGCTCGTGGCCCTGCACGCGCAGCACCCCACCGTCGTCTGTCCTCGGGCGGCCTCCGAGGCCGTCGACAGCGGGTGGCGCGCCTACCGCGCCGGGGCGCTCGAGCCCGCGGCTGCCCAGTTCGCCGCGGCTCAAGCGCTGTGTCCGGGCGCACCCGATCCCGAGATCGGCGCCGGGTTGGTGCTGCTGCGTCAGGGGCGCGCCGGGGAGGCGGAGCGACTGTTCCGGCGCGCTCTGGCAGCGGATTCGACCGCGGTGGACGGCTGGTACGGCCTGGGCGTGGCCCGGGAGCGGCTGGGCCGGCGAACCGACGCAGTGCTCGCATTGCGACGGGCGGTGGCGCTCGCGCCGGGCTATGCCGACGCGGTGGATCAACTGCTCGCGTGGGGCGTCGACTCGGGGCTCGCGCTCCGGCCGGTTGCGCGGCGCCCCGAGCCGCAGATCCCCGCGCGCACACACAGGGAGCGTTTCGAAGTGCGGACCGCGCAAGGATGGGAGCCGTTTTACGTGAAGGGTGTCAACCTCGGCGCCGCACTGCCGGGCAAGTTCCCGTCCCAGTTCCCTCCCGACGACTCGACGTACGCACGCTGGCTCGAGCTCATCGCCCTCGCGAACGCCAACACAGTGAGGCTCTACACGATCCTACCGCCCGCATTTTATCGGGCGCTGCGGCGCTGGAACGAGGGGCACCCCGACCGCGCGCTCTGGCTGGTCCACGGGGTGTGGGCGGAGCTGCCCCCCAAGGGCGACTACGACGCCCGTCGCTGGAAGGCCGACTTCCGCGGTGAGATGCGACGGGCAGTGGACGTGGTGCACGGTCGCGCGCTGGTGGCCGCCCGGGCGGGGCACGCATGGGGGCGCTACGACGCCGACGTGTCGGATCATGTGCTGGCGTTCGTGCTGGGGCGGGAGTGGGAGCCGTTCTCGATCCGCGCGTACAACCGGAGGCCGCACGGCCGTCGCTCCTATCGGGGACAGTTTCTCGCGGTGGATCGCGGCACGCCGGCTGATGTGTGGTTGGCGGAGCAGTGCGACGATCTGCTGCGGTATGAATGGGATTCGTACCATGCGCAGCGGCCGATCGCCTACACCAATTGGCCGCCGCTCGACCCGCTGCGGCATCCGACGGAGTCGAGCCGCGCAGAGGAGCAGGCCCTGCGCCAGCGCTACGGCTTTCCGCCCAACCCGCGGCTCCAGGAGTACGACAACGACGTGGACGCGCTGGACGCCATGCTGGTACGGCCGACCGGGGCGGACGTGGCCGGCTATTTCGCGGCGTACCACGCCTATCCGTACTATCCCGACTTCATCGCTCTCGATGCGGGATACGGGGCGGCCCGTTCCGCCGCGGGGCCGTCGCACTACCTGGGCTACCTGCTGGAGCTCGAGCGTCATCATGCCGGGCGGCCGCTGCTCATCTCCGAGTACGGCGTCCCGTCGTCGCGCGGCGTGTCGCATCTGCAGCCCGAGGGGATGCACCACGGCGGCCACGACGAGCAGGAGATGGCGGCCATCGACGTGCGTCTCACGCGGGAGATTCGGGAGGCGGGTCTCGCGGGGGGCATCGTGTTCGCGTGGCTCGACGAGTGGTTCAAACACACGTGGGTGACTATCGATCTGGAGTCGCCCGCCGAGCGCACCCGCTTGTGGCACAACGTGATGGACGCGGAGCAGAATTACGGCCTGCTGGGCGAGTACGCTGGGGACTCCGGCGCCACCCCTGAGCCGGGGGGCGATCCGGTCCGCTGGCGGGCGCTGCCGCTACTTCAGCGCAGCGACGCCGTCTCCTTGCGCGTCGCCGCCGATCCGTCCTACCTGTACATCGTGCTCGACGGCGGGCCCCCGCTCGACTCGACGCGCTACGTCGTCGGTATCGACACAGAGGGAAGTGGGGGGGGCGAGCGCACGCTGCCGGGCGTGTCGCGCGTGAGCGATGTGGGGTTCGAGTTCGCGCTCGTCTTGAACGACACGACCGACGCGCAGCTCATGGTGGCGCCGGCGTACAACCCGTACCTGGCCCCCCGACCCGGGGCGGGGCCCACGACCCTCGACGCGTTCTATCATTGGGAAGCGAGCCTCGGGCGCGCGTCTACGGGCGGACGGTGGGATTCGCTGTTCGTGGCCACGAATCGCTGGCGCATCGCGCGCGACGGACGGACGTTTCCGGCGCGTGGGGTGAACCGCGGCCGGCTGCGCTACGGGCGCGCCGCCGCCTCGAGCCTGGCGGATTGGTACTACGACCGTGACGCGGGGCTCATCGAGGTGCGGCTCGCCTGGGGATTGCTCAACGTGACCGATCCGTCGTCGCGTCGCGTGCTGCGGCGGATCGCGCCGCCGGACCGCTTCGAGACCACCGTGACCACGGGATTCCGCTTCGCGGTCGCCGCTGTGGCTCGCGGCGACGGCGCGGCACGCGCCTGGCTGCCCGCGCGCACGACGTACGCCTGGGCGCCGTGGGAGGAGCCGGTGTGGCACGAGCGGCTCAAGCCGGTCTACGCCGCGTTGCGCGACGTGTGGAGGAGCTGGTGAGGGTGGCCGGCGGCGTGCTGCTGTTCCTCGTCGCCGCGGCGGGATGGCTTGTCCGTCCGCTGGCGGCGCAGTTGCCCGACGCCGAGGCGGCGTTTCAGCGCGGGGACTATCGCGCGGCGCGCGCGGCCTACGAGCGGGCGCTCGTGGCCGACTCGACCAACGTGCGGGCGCTGTATCGGCTCGCGATACTGGACAGCTGGGACGGCAAGCTGAGCCGCTCGCTGGGCCGCTTCGCCCGGCTGCGCCGGCTCGCGCCGCGCGACGGCGACATCATGGTGGCCCATGCGCGGGTGCTCGCCTGGGCGGATCGCACGGCGGCGGCGGGCGCGCTGTACGATTCCGTGCTCGCGCGCACGCCCGAGCGTACGGATGCGCTGGCCGGCCGGGCGCGCACGGTGGCGTGGAGCGGCGACCTGGACCGGGCGGAGGGTCTGTGGCGCGAGGCGCTCGCCCGGCACGCCGACGAGCCGGAGCTGTTGATCGGCCTCGCCCAGACGCTCTACTGGAAGGGACAGCCGGCGCTCGCCGAGGGCTTCGCCGCGCGGGCGCGCGCGCTCGCGCCGCAGGACCGCACGGTGCTCGAGCTCGAGCGGGAGCTGCGCGCCGCGGTGCGGCCCAGTGTGCGGACGACCTTCGACGGCGCGGGCGATTCCGACGGCAACACGTTCGTGGCGCAGGAGGCGTACTACGAGGCGTCGCTCGGTACGGCGGTGCGGGGCACGCTGCGGGCCGGTTGGCGTCGCGCTTCGTTCGATACCGTCGCTGCCGGCTCGAGCTTCGGCGTTGGGGGGCAGATCTCCGCGCCCCTGGGCGCCAGGGCTGCAGTGCAGGCGGGGCTGGGTGCGCGACGGCTCGACCCCGACATCGGCCGGGGGACCACGCCGCTGACGGCGGCGCTCGGGCTGCGCCTCAGGCCCGCCCGCTTCGTGGCGGGCGGCATCGGGTACAGTCGGGCGCCGTTCGACGAGACCGCGGTGCTGATCGCGCGCGGGCTGATAGTCGACGCGCTCGATTGGAGCGTCGATATCTCGCCCTCGCCCCGCTGGTCGGTGTCTGCCGGCGGCGGCGGCGCCTGGCTGTCGGACTCCAACAGCCGGTACTCGGCCGTGGTGGCGGTGCTGGCGCGCGTGGCGCCGGGCGTGCAGGTGGGTCCGTTCGCTCGAGTGATGGGGTACCGCCGGTCGGGAGCCCTAGGCTACTTCGCGCCCAATCGATTCACGGTGCTCGAGGGGCGACTCACCGCCGACTGGCGCCGGGCGCGCTGGGGTGCGCGGGTGGACGGAGGCGTCGGGTCGCAGCAAGTGTCCGACACTGCCGCCCACCAGCTGGAGTGGCACGTGGGACTCACGCTCACGCGGGGGTGGGGAGCGAGCAACGAGATCGCCCTGGTCGGGTTGCTCACCAACAGCGCGGTGGCGATTGCCACCGGCGGGACGCGGACCGAAGGGTTCCGCTATCGCACGCTGGGGTTGCGGTTCCAACAGGGGCTGTAGGCTCTCAGCGGGCAGGAGTCAGGACGATGTTGCGATACTCCACCGGCCCGTGATCTCCCTGTAAGAAGATCGGCCCCGGCGCGCCTTCGTTGCTGTCGAGCGCCCCACCCGTCGGCCCCGGGATGTTCTGCTCAGAAATAATCCGGTGCCCGTTGAGCACCACCGTCAGCAGGCGGCCCACCAGCGTGATGTCGTACGTCTGCCACTCCCCGGGCTTCTTCCCGACTGACTCGTTGGGCGCGATGAACCCGTAGATCGCCCCGAGCGCCTCGGAGGGCGTAGTGCCGACATCGGGATCCTCGATCTGCACCTCGTGACGACCGCGCAGGTAAATGCCGCTGTTGCCCTGCGCGGGATAACGGAACTCGACGTGCAGCTCGAAATCGGTGACCGTCCGATCGGTCACGAGATTGGCGCCGCCCTTCTGATTCGACAGCACGCCGTCGACCACCTTCCACTGATTCTCGCCGCCACCCGGATGCCATCCCGTCAGATCGCGCCCGTTGAACAGCCGCACCGGCGTGCCCCACCGCGGCGGAGCGTCGCGATGCAGCGACGGCGCGCGCACGCCCGTCATCGGCAGCCGCGTCCCGTCGGGCATCGTCACCGCACCCGACAGCCTGTCGCTGGCCAGCACCGCCTCGAGCCGCAAATCGTCACTGCCTTGTTCCCACTGCGACGGAATCGCGAATCGCAACGTGTCGTTCGCATAATCGAGCTTGGAAATCGGCCGAGCGCTCCCCACCACCGCGACGAAGCGCCCGACCAGCACGTGATTGCCCGAGACCTGCACCTCGAGCCACGAGGGCAACTTGCGGCCGTCGCTCGCCGTGAGCGTCAAATCCCAGCGACCGATCACGGGCGGCCGATACGGTTCCTGTCCGACGAGCGACGTGACGGCGAAAGCTGTGGTGGCAATCGAAAACGCGGTGCGCATTGGGGCGCTCGATGGATTGGAAAGACGGATAATAGCACTGCGAACGCGCTTGCTCGATGAAGCCGACCTCGCCGCAGCGGCAGCGGCAAACATTGGCACTCCCACCGCCCCAGTCGGTCCGCTAAGTTCTTCTGCTGCATAGTCCGGCCAGGTAGCTCAGTTGGTAGAGCAGCGGACTGAAAATCCGCGTGTCGGCAGTTCGATTCTGCCCCTGGCCACTTACCTCCCACGCGTGGGCCTGCCCCGGGCCGTCGTTCACGCTGCCCAGCCGTAGCATCATCGCCACACCACATGCAGCCACTGCTCCACGTCGCCCATCGGCATCAGTTTTGCCCCCACAGGGTGTGACAATTCCTGGTGTTGCGTTCCCCCAACGTCGTCGCGGAGGACCGATGAGACGCCTGCTGCTCGCCGCATCCCTGCTGCTTGCGACCGCGTGCGAAGCGCCGCGCGAGGTCGCCGCCCCGGCTCGTTCCGGGTCCCCCCGGCTCGACGCGGCCCTCACGACCGCGCTCACGGGCGCTGCGCCTACCGCGACCCTGGAGATCATCGTCAACTACGACGAGACGGTCACCACGCGCGACGCCGTCACCAGCGCGATGCTCAACCTCGGCGCCGGCGTGGTGCAGTTCAAGCATCTCGAGCTTGTAGCGGGCGTCGCGACGCCGACCCAGATCAGCGCGATCGCCGCGTTACGCGGCGTCCAGTCGGTCTACCTGAACCGGCAGCTGCAGTACTACGGGCATGGCAGCGGCCTCTACGCCCTGATGCTCCATGAGAGCATCCCGACCATCCGCGCGGACGCCGTGCACGCGATGGGGATCACCGGGAAAGGGATGGGGATCGCGATTCTCGATTCGGGGATCGACGGGCTCTACAACCCCGACTTGGTCTATCCCAGCCACACCGTCCAGAACGTGAAGGTCATTTTCAACCTGAGCGACGTCGTGACGTTCGGAAAGTCCGCCCCGAAGCCGCTCAAGCAGGGCGTCGATATCTTCGCCGAGAACCTCCCCAACAGCGAAACCTCGGTGGGCCACGGCTCCCACGTCGCCGGGATCACCGCCGGCCTGGGGACCGCCTCGGCCGGCTACTACACGGGCGTGGCCCCGGGGGCGAGTCTCGTCGGCGTCGGCACGGGAGACGTGCTCTTCATCTTCTTCGCGCTCGCCGGGTTCGACTACATCCTCGACCACCAGGCGGCCTACAACATCAAGGTCGTGAACAACTCGTGGGGCACGAGCGGCGCGTTCGATCCCAAGGATCCCATCAACAAGGCCTCGAAGACGGTGCACAATCACGGCATCACCGTCGTCTTCGCCGCCGGCAACGACGGACCCGATCAGAACACCCTCAATCCCTACAGCGTGGCGCCCTGGGTGATCGGCGTGGCGGCGGGGTGCAAGCTCGTGACCCCGGACCCGACCAACTCCGCGATCCACTGCGCCGATCAGACGGGCCAAAATCGCGCGGCGATCCTCGCCGACTTCTCCTCGCGCGGCGTCCCGGGTGACAACCTGTATCACCCCGACATCACGGCGCCCGGCGTGCACATCGTCTCGACGCGCGCGTCCACGGGGACCGTTCTCAACGCGCTCGACGCCAATCACGACTTGAACCTCACCAGCACCTGCGCGATCGCGCTCGCCAACCAACCGTACTACACCTGCGCGTCGGGCACGTCGATGGCCACGCCGCACGTGGCAGGCGTGGTGGCCCTGCTGCAGGAGGCGGCCGGTGGGACACTGACGCCCGATCAGGTGGCTGACGCGATCACGAGCACAGCGGCACCACTGCCGACGTTCGCGCTGTGGGAGGTGGGCGCCGGCTACCTGGACGCCTATGCGGCCGTGATGGCGGTCAAGCAGTAGCAATACGCCCCCCCGCTGCGCGTGCGCGAACTCTTCTACCGCGGCGCGCAGCGGGTGGCGGGCGTGAATCAGCGTCGTTGACAGAGTCTCGGGCGCCATGGTAGTCTCGGCGCGATGAGCGACCTGCCGTCCCTCCCCGTCTGGGCCAAGACACTCCAGCGGCGCATCCGCCAGCGCGGCATCGATTTCTTCATCCTGCATGGACCGGGTGTCCGCGACCTCCATCCGCTCGGCGCCCGGCGCTTCGGCACGATCGGCGACTGCCTCGCCCAAGTGATTCTGAACGACCGCTCGGCGATCGTCACGTACGACCGTGGCGCGGGGATCGGGTTCTCGGACCGGGACGTCGAGAACGACTTCAAGACGGTGCTCAAGGCGTACGACAAGGTCGGCGGGACGAACCTGGCCCAGGTGCAGCCACGCGATCCCGACCGGGCGTTGCAATTGATCGAGACCTACCTGCGCTACCAGCTCGGCGGGAGCCCGCGGTTTTCAGCCGCCGTCATCATCGACTACGGAGAAACCGTGGCACCGGCGGGCGAGCCGGGGCAGCTCCCTGCGGAGGATCGCGGCGCGATCGTCACGCTGCGCCGGTGGGCGAGCGAGCCCTTGTTCCTGCAGCGCAGCGTCACGTTCTGCCTGCTCGTAGAGTCGACCGCGACTCTCTCGGCCGCGCTGGTGAGCGACGCCCGCACGTTCGAGATCGCCGTTCCCGTACCGGACGAGCAGGAGCGGTATGCCTACCTCGCGGGGCGCGGCAGCCGTCCGGAGACGTTCGCCGCCGTGGACGCCCGTCGCGTCGCGATCCTCACCGCGGGTCTCACGCGTCTCCACCTCGAGAGCGTGCTCGCCGAAGCCGAGGCGGGGGGCGCGCCGCTCGATCAGGATGCGCTCACCCGCGAAAAGAAGCGGCTGATCGAGGAAGCGAGCGGCGGCTTGCTGACGTTCATGACCAGCCGAGTGGGCCTCGATGCGGTGGCCGGGCACGAAGGAGCGAAAGCGCTGCTGCGCGAGACGGCGCAGGCGTTGTCGCAGGGGAGGCTCGACGTGGTGCCGATGGGCTACCTGATCTGCGGGCCGGTGGGCACCGGCAAGAGCTTCATCGTCCAGTGCTTCGCGAAGGAGATCGGGATTCCGGTGGTCGAGCTCCTGAACTTCCGTTCCAGGTGGCAGGGGCAGACCGAAGCGAATCTGGAGCGCGTGCTGGCGCTGCTCGATGCGATCGGCCCGGTCGCCGTGGTGGTGGACGAAGCCGACGCGGCGCTCGGCACCCGCGAAACGGGCGGGGCGGACTCCGGGGTTTCCGAGCGGGTGTTCGCCTCGCTCGCCGCGTTCATGGGCGACACGCGCCGTCGCGGCAAGGTGATCTGGTTCCTGATGACCAGCCGGCCCGACCTCGTGCCGGTAGACCTGAAGCGTCAGGGCCGCGCCGAGGAGCACCTGGCGCTGTTTCCCCCCGCTACCATCGCGGAGCGCGCGAAAGTGTTCGATCTCCTGCGCCAGCGGCTGGGGATCGGGCTCGAGCCTGGAGTCGATGCTGCGGCCCTGCTCGGCGAAACTCGTGAGGCGCTCTCCGCGGCCGATCTGGAAGCGATCTTGGTGCGCGGCAGTCGGCGCATGGCGGCGGGGGGCCAGAAGGCCTTGGGCACCGCGCTCTTGCGCGAGCTGATCCGCGACTTCCAGCCGCCGTCGTATCCGCTGGAGCTCGAGTACCAACGTCTCATCGCGGCTTTCGAGTGCACCAGCCGTCAGCTGTTGCCTGCCGACCTTGCCGCAGTGCCGCCGGAAGCGATCGGCGCCCGGCTCGCAGAGCTGCGGGCGGCACTCGGAACGTCGGCGTGACCCGATCCCCCTGACCCGAGTCTGAAATCGTGTGGCTGCTGGCAGTTCTGCTGCTCTCCGACAGCGCGTCGACCCCGCGCGTGTTCAAGGTCCCCGTCGCCCCCACCGAGTCGCTCGCGGTGCAGGTGGCCGGCAGGGTCGCGGGAGCGCCCGTGGTCCTCGTTCCGGGCCTGTTCGGCTCCGCTTTCGGGTTTCGCAAGCTCGTCCCCCTGCTCACCGCCGCCGGCTACCGGGTGGTGGTCGTCGAGCCGCTCGGCATCGGCTCCTCGAGTCGCCCCCGCAAGGCGAACTACTCGCTCACCGCTCAGGCCGGCCGCATCGCCGCGGTGCTCGATTCCTTGGGCCTGCGGGGCGTCCTGATCGTCGCCCACTCGATCGGTGGATCCGAGGCCTTCCGCCTCGCCTACCACCGCCCCGACCTGGTGCGAGGGCTGGTATCGATCGAGGGGGGGCCCACCGAGACGGCGCTCACGCCGGCGTTCAGGCGTGCCCTGCGGTTCGCGCCCTGGATCAAGCTGTTCGGCGGGATTCGGCTGATCCGGCGCAAGATCCGCGGTCTGCTGATCGACTCGTCGGGAGACTCAACCTGGGTGACGGACGACGTCGTCCAGGGCTACACGGCCGGTGCGGCGCGCGATCTCGACGCTACGCTCAGGGCCTATCTGGCCATGGGCAACGCCCGCGAGCCGGAAAAACTCGCGCCCCATCTCGCGGAGCTGCACTGTCCGGTGCGGCTGATCGTGGGTGGGGCGCGCCACGACGGCGACGTGAACGATCAGGAGGTGCGGCTGCTGGAGCACACCCTCCGCTCGTTCGCCCTGGATTCGGTGCCCGGGGCGGGCCACTTCATCTATGAAGAGCAGCCCCGCGCGGTGCTCGCCGCCGTCACCCGGCTCGCGGCCAGCGTGACCGCGCGGCGAGCTCCGGGGTCACAGTGACGAAGTCATTCGCCCGTCCACCACTCGCCTGACAGGTTCGTCATGCGCATCGCGCTGGTCGCCGAGGACTATTATCCGCAGCTCGGGGGCGTCCCCGAGCACGTGCACAACCTCGCTCTGCAGCTCAACGCCTGGGGCCACACCGCCACGGTCGTCACCTCCCACATGGGCCATTATCCCGACGCCCCGTTCGTGCGCCGGGTGGGCACGAGTCGGGTGATCTACTCGAACGGTGGCGTGTCGCGTGTCACGACGGGGTGGCGGCTGCGGCGCCGGCTCGAGGAGGTGTTCCGGGCGGGCCGGTACGACATCGTGCACGTGCACGGGGGTCTGGCGCCCACGTTCGGCCTGGCCGCGCCGTTCGCCGCCGGGCGGGCCGGCATCCCGGTGGTCGCCACCTTTCATTCGTGGTTTCCGCGCTCGGTCGCCTGCCGGGTGTTCCGGCGGCCGCTCCAGAGGGTGCTCAACCGGCACGCGGCCACGATCGCGGTGAGCGAGCCGGTCGTGGACGCGAATTCCCGCTACTTCCGGGCCGAGTGGGACGTCATCCCCAACGGCGTGGATACCAGCTTCTTCAAGCCCAACGGGCGCCGGCCCACGGACGCCCTCACCGACCACCCGCGGCTCCTGTTCCTCGGGCGGATCGAGCCACGCAACGGGCTGGGCACGCTGCTCGAGGCCATGCCCCGGATACTGGCGCGCTATCCTGGCGCCGTCCTCACGGTCGCGGGAGACGGGCCGTGGCGGCGCTACTACGAGCGGCGCGCCTGGGCGGAGGGACTGGGCGCGAGTGTGCGGTTCGCCGGGCAGGTGTTCGAGGATCGTCCCGCCTACTACGGCTCGGCCGACCTGTACCTGTGCCCCACCACGATCGCGTCGTTCGGCGTGACGCTGCTCGAGGCGATGGCGTGCGGTACCCCGATGGTCGTGTCGGACAACCTCGGCTTCCGGTCGGTAATCGCCGGCGGCGCCGAGGCGGTGGTCATCCCCAAGGACGATCCCGCCGTGTGGGCGGAGACAACCATCGCGCTGCTGGGCGACCCGGAGCGCCGCGCGGCGATGGGGCGCGCGGGCGTGGAGGAGGCGCAGCGGTTCGCGTGGCCGCGGATCGCGCGGCAGGAGCTCGCGGTTTACGAGCGCGTCCTGGGCCGGAGTGCCACGCCGCCGCGGCGTCCGACCCGCAGAGCGTCGGAGCTGGCCTCGGCGAGCTCCTGAGCGGTCTCGCGTCAGGTCACCGTGGGGTTCATGACGCGGCCGAGGAATAGAATCGTTCCCGAGAGCCGCTCGCGGATCGCGAAGACAAACGGCCGATCCACCACGAGGGACGACGGCAGGCTCGTGAGACCGATCCCGACCGAGGTCGCGGCCGCCGCCTCCGTGCCCTCCTCGTTCACGTCCACGAAGGCCTTGTGCTTGACGTTCGTGATACACAGCGCCCCGGTCGGGTTCATACGCGTGAAGTCGGCGCCTCCCGAGCCGCAGAACGCCGACGGCATTCCGAGCGCCACGAGCACGTCCTTCATGCTCAGGCCATACGTGAGCGTGAATTTCGGTAGCAACACCTCGAACGACCCGGAATCAAGGCCGGCGATCCAGGCGTTCCAGCGCTCGCTCGTCAATCCCTGGACCAAAGAGTCGATCCCGCCGGCGTTCTGTGGCAGCGCGATCGTCATGCTGAACGCCTCGCCCCCGTACGGCAGATTGAGCACGGTCACCCCGTCGACACTCGCAATACCAACTGGGACGGTGCGCCCGTGCTTCATCATCGGTACCATGGCTGCGGCGCCGTTCGCCAGCCTGAACGTCCCAGGCCGGGTCAGGCCCTTGTCGAACCGAGCAGTCCAGCGTCCCTTGAAGTAGATCGCGTTGATCAGGTACGCGACGACGTCCGAACCGATCGGATCGGGCACGATGGTCGGGATCTTGCCGCGGGTCTGATCGCTCACCCAGCGGTTGATCGTGGACGCAGCGGCGGGACTCCTGAAGTCGAGGCTCTCGACTCTGGCGTCGAAGTACGACTTCATCGTTGCGAGGAAGTCGGGCGTCGGCGCATATCGCGGGTCCGGGTCGTACCACACGGAGTTGGCGAGCGTGAACGCCACTTGCGGGTCGAGCCCCCGCAACAAGGCGATCAAGCTGCGGTACGATTGGTCGACGTCGTCGAGCGTCATGCCGTCGAGCTGGAGTACCTGTCGCATCTCCGTCTGCGTGGTGCCGCCGGCCCCGTTGTATGCCATGGCGAGCGCCATCGCGGCGCTGAGCGGCGAGACGAAGAGGTTCGAGTCGGGGCTCGCCTGGCGCGCGATCTCGCCGAAGAGATTGAAGGCGAACCGGTTGTCCGCGGTGATGAGTCCGGTTTCCGCGGCGCTCAGCGTGCGCGGCAGAGCGGTGATCGGTTGCGGGGCGGTGAGGGAGGGCTCGCCGCATTGCGCGACGAGCGTTCCGATAGCGGCCGCCAGCAGGGGACGGACGATAGACCTCATGTACAACTCCTGCGAGACAGGTACCTAGATTACCTCCGGGACCCCCCTACGAGGTCACAATGCGCGTTCACGCCGCGTCGGTCGCATGGTGTTGCCTCGTCGCCACGTTGGCAGTCGGTCCCGCCAGCGCGTGACGCAGCGTTCCTCCGCACACCCCTCCCGCCTGCGACTCGGGCCCCTGGTCGCGGTGATGTTCTTCACCGTATCGGGTGGGCCGTTCGGCTTGGAGGGGCTCGTCGCCTCGGTCGGGCCGGGCGTCGCGCTGCTGCTGCTCGTGGCCACGCCGCTGCTCTACAGCGTTCCCGAGACGCTGCTCGTGGGCGAGCTGGCGTCGATGCTCCCGGCCGAGGGCGGCTATTACCAGTGGGTGAAGCGGGCGTTCGGCCGGTTCTGGGGCTTCTGGAACGGCTGGCTGTCGTGGACCTACTCGCTGCTCGACATGGCGATCTACCCGGTGCTCCTGATCCAGTATGTGGGCTTCTTCCTGCCCGGGCTCGGCGGGCTGGAACGCTGGCTCGTGGCGCTGGCGATGATCTGGGGGGCGACGTGGCTGAACCTGCGGGGGACGCGCGTGGTCGGCACGGCGTCGGGGTGGTTCGTGGCGGCGGTGCTGGCGCCGTTCGGCGTGCTCGCGGCCGTCGCGCTCACCCGCTGGATCGGGCACCCGGCAACACCTTTCCCGGTAAGGCCGTTTCACGCCGCCGGCACGTCGTTCCTGGGCGCTCTGGGGATCGGTGTCTCCCAGAGCATCTGGAACTACAGCGGCTGGGACAACGCGTCGACCATCGGCGGTGAGATCGAGCAGGCATCGGCCACCTATCCGCGGGCTCTGGCCCGCGCGCTGCCGCTCGTGACGCTCGTCTATCTCCTCACGATCGTTCCCGTGTTGGCGCTCACCGAGTGGACGGTATGGACGGACGGCGCCTGGCCGGCGCTCGCGGGCGCCGTCGTGGGCGGATGGCTCGGCGTCTGGGTCGCGCTGGCGGGAATGCTCTCCGCGTTCGCGCTCTTCAACGCGCTGCTGCTCGTGTACTCGCGGATTCCCCTGGTGCTGGCGCAGGACGGTCTGTTGCCTGGGGCGCTGGCGCGCACCGATGCACGGGGCACGCCGGCGAACGCGGTGCTCGTCTCGGCCGGGGTGTACTCGATGTTCTCGCTCTTGCCGTTCGGCGGCCTGCTCGCGGGCGACGTGCTGCTGTACACGGCGGCGCTCGCGCTCGAGTTCGCGGCGCTGATCCGGCTGCGGCGCGTGGAGCCGACGTTGCGCGGCGCGTTCCGACTGCCGCTCGGCGTGCCGGGGCTGGTGGCGCTGGCCGCGCTGCCGCTGCTGCTGCTCGTCGTGGGCGTGGCGCTCGAGGTGCGAAGCCGCGCGATCGGGTTGCCTGGCGTGCTGGTGGCGGTGCTGCTCGCAGCGGCCGGGCCGCCCGTGTACGCGGGCCTGCGGGCGCGCGGGGCGCGGGCTTCCGGCGTCGCGCCCTAGACAACCTGCCCCCTCCTTGCGGACCTCGGAAATCGCGCGCAACGTAGCGGGCGTTGAATTTTTCTGCGGCACAGCCGCTACCCCTGTGCACCAGTAGGGAGGAACCGTGGTACAGCGCATCGTGCTGGTTTCGCTCGCGCTCGCGGCGGCCGTTGGAGCGCCACGCGCGTGGGCGCAGCAGCGCCAGATCACCGGTCGGGTTACAAACGCGACGAGCGGCGAGGCCGTGGCGAGAGCGAACGTGTCGGTCCAGGGGACGGCGATCAGCGCCGTGACCAGCGATCAAGGGGAGTTCTCCTTGGCCGGCCCCGAGGGCAATGCGAGGCTGTTGGTGCGACACATCGGGTTCAGACGCCGTGAGATTGCCGTGCCGTCATCCCAGGGGCGAGTGGAGGTCACGCTCGAGCCCGACGTGTTCAATCTCGAAGCGGTCGTGGTCACCGGTCTTGCGACCGGAGTCGAGCGGCGAAACGCGGGGAACGCGGTGGCGACGGTCAGCGCGGCCGAGCTGGGGTTCGTTCCGACACCCAGCCTCGAGCAACAACTCCAGGGGAAGATCGCGGGCGCCGATATCCAGCAGAACGGCGGCGCGCCCGGGGGCGGTCTGCAAGTCCGGCTCCGCGGTGTGACGTCGATCAACGCAACAGCCGAGCCGCTGTACGTCGTAGACGGCGTCATCGTGAGCGACGTCGCGATTCCGTCCAATCAGAACGCGGTCACGGCCGCGGCCGGGGGATCGAATCCTTCGCTCAACCAGGACGCACAAGTGAACCGCATCGCCGATCTCAACCCCAGCGACTTCGAGAGCATCGAGATCCTGCGCGGAGCGTCGGCCGGTGCCATTTATGGCCAGAAGGCGTCGAACGGTGTCGTGATCATCAAGACCAAGCGGGGGCAGGCCGGCGTGTCGCAGGTCGGCTTCACCCAGCGTTTCGGGTTCTCCGAGATTTCGAACACGGTGGGCTCGCGGGTCTTCCGGGACACGACTGATGCGTTTGGCGCGTTCGCTCCGGTCGTACCCCGGGACACGGCGACGCGTAGGCTCATCAGGGGTCTATGCGCCCTGCCGAACGGTGCCTGTCCCTTCTTCGATCTCGAGCGCGAGCTGGCGGGGCTCAGGCCGCTGTCTTTCGAGTCCGGGGCCAGCGTATCGGGTGGCACCGAGAACACCCAGTACTTCGCCTCAGGGACGGTGAAAGACGATGGCGGCATCATCCAGAACACGGGATTCAAGCGGCAAGCGCTGCGGCTGAACCTCGACCAGCGACTCGGGTCGAGAGTGCGGGCCAGTCTCAACACCAGCTACATGCACACCCTCGCGCAGCGCGGTCTTTCGAACAACGACAACACCGGGACCAGCTTCTACGTCGTGCTGTCCGCCACGCCGAGCTTCGTGAACCTCGGCATACAGCCCGGCGACACGTTCGCGCGTAACCCGTTCGTGCCGAGCAATCCCGTGCAGACCGCCGCGCTGATGAAGAACAACGAGGACGTGTATCGATTCATCGGGGGAGCGAATCTGCAGTGGGACGCCGTGCAGTCGGCTGGGCACTATCTCCGCTTCATTACGCTCGGTGGCGCGGACTACTTCAATCAGGATAACGCGCTGTTTTTCCCGCCCGAGTTGCAGTTCGAGCCCAACGACGGCTTGCCGGGCACCTCACTCCTGACCAACAGCGGCAGCCTGAACCTGAATCTGAACACCAGCGCCGTCCATACCTATACGCCGAGCAGCAACGCCTTCTCCGCCACGACGTCCCTGGGCGTCCAGTATGGCTGGCGCCGGCTCGACATCTCGCGCATCACCAGCCGGAACCTCACGGCCGGGCAGGAGAACGTGGATGCCGGGACCAATATCGTGATCGGCCCCGAGCGGCGGGAGAGAATCAAGGACCTCGGTTTCTTTGCGCAGGAAGAGTTCCTGGCCAGCGATCAGCGCCTTCTCCTCACAGCCGGCATTCGAGCGGATCAGAGCAGCCTCAACGCAGACCCGAATAAGCTGCACTACTTTCCCAAGGCGTCCGCATCCTACCGGTTCCTCAAGCCGAAGAGCTTCGTGGATGAACTGAAGATTCGGGGGGCGTACGGCGAGTCCGGTAACGAACCGGCTTATGGGCAGAGGTTCACATCGCTGCGCGCCACCAGCAAGGTCGGCGGTCTGCCCGGCACCGTGGCTGGCGACACCACGGGAGCCCCCGACCTGGGGCCGGAGCGGGAACGGGAAATCGAGGCTGGTTTCGACGCCACTCTGTGGAGTGGGCGCGGGAACCTCGAGGTGACCGGCTACCAGAAGAACGTCAGTGACCTCCTCCTCCCGCGGCAGCTCGCGCCCGTCCAGGGTGTGAACACCCTGATCGCGAACGGCGGGAAGCTGCGGACGCGAGGCCTCGAGGTGACCCTAGGCCTCATCCCCGTGCAGCAGAGCGACCTGAGCTGGATCTTCCGGACGACCTTCTCGCTCAACCGGAGCGTCATCACCGATCTGGCCGGGCTGCCGTTGTTCCGCGCCGGTGGGTTTGGGGCCTCGCTCGGTCAGTTCCGCGTGGAGAAAGGCGCGTCGGCGACGCAGATCGTCGGCAACGACACGCTTACAGCCGCCGACGTCGCCAGCACCACGTACGACTACCTGGGAGCCGCCGACACAACGGGCACCGTCGTGGTTCGTAAGATCGGCGACGCCAACCCCGACTTCCGGATGGCCTTCACCAACGACTTCAGGTGGAAGCATTTTGACCTGCACGTCCTGCTCGACTGGCAGCACGGGGGCAGCATCCTCAATCTCACCAGACTGCTGTACGACTTCGGGCAGGTGACGGCCGACTACGCCGTACCCCTGCGCGACACGGTCGTGGTTCCCACCAGTGACACCACCGCGGACACTCTGCGGACGGTGGGCCAGAAGCGGATCTATGGCTTCGGCAAGGTGGCGAAGAATTTCGTCGAGAGCGCGACGTTCTTGAAGCTGCGGGAGGTCACGCTGACCTATACGTTGCCGCCCTCCGCGATGACCAGCTTCTGGCGCGGGGCGCGTTACGTCCGGCTGAGCGCCAGCGCCCGCAACCTCTTCACGATCGCGCCCTTCACCGGGCTCGATCCGGAAGTGAGCAACTTCGGCAACCAGCCGATTGCGCGGAACATCGACGTCACACCGTTCCCGCCCAGTCGGAGCTTCTGGTTCTCGATCGACCTGGGGCTTTGACCATGCGGCCACCTTCGAGGACTCGACCCATGCGAACGAAGAACCTGCTGGCCGCACTGGTTGGGCTGGGGCTCGCCACCGGTTGCAAGGATCTCAACGTACCGAACCTGAACTCGCCGGCATTGGACGACCTTCTGACCAACCCCACGCGGTCGAAGATTGCCACCGCCGCCACAGGGTTGCTGATCGGGACACGGGCCGGGATAGCCGCGCAGAACGGGTACGTCTCGCTGCTCGGGATCGTGGGCCGAGAATCCTACAACTTCGACCCGGCCGATCCTCGCTTCGTGACGGAAATGATGGTCGGACCGCTCGATGGCGGTAGCCCCGCGTTCGGCGGTAACCTGTGGGGCTTGCCCTATCGCAACATCCTGAATGCGAACGTCGTGCTCGCGGCAACCGACCGGGTTCCGGCAGTGACGAACGCGGAGAAGGAAGCCGTGCGAGGCTTCGCCAAAACCATCGAGGCATTCGACCTCCTGAAGGTCATCGTCACGCGCGATGCCAACGGCGCGGCGATCGACGTCGGGATCGATCTGACCGCGCCACCGGCGCCCATTGTGACGAAGGCGGCGGTGTTTGCCCGTATCGTGCAACTGCTCGATGAAGCGCAAACCCACCTGCAGGCGGCGAGCGCGACGTTCCCGTTCCCCCTCCCCGCCGGGTTCGCGGGGTTCAGCACACCGGGCACATTTCTGCAATTCAACCGCGCCCTCCGCGCCCGGGCTGCGGTGTACACCGACGACTTCGCCGGCGCGTTGACCGCGCTCGGCGCCTCGTTCATTGACACCACCAAGTCCCTCAACTTGGGCGTGTATTACGACTACAGCACGGTGTCCGGGGACGAGACGAACGCGTTGTTCGACCCGAACGCCCGCGCAATCCTGGCGCATCCCTCCTTCAACGCGGACGCGCAGCTGCAGACAAGCGGCCAGAAGGACGACCGATTCCTGCGGAAGATCGACACGCTGTCGGCGCCGAAGAGCGCCCAGGGGCTCACGTCGGACTTGCAGTTCGTCATCTACAACGCCGTCGATGCTCCGATCCCGATCATCCGCAACGAAGAGCTGATCCTGCTGCGTGCCGAGGCGAACGTTGGGCTGAACACGGCCGGAAGCCTGGCTGCGGCGGTTACGGACCTGAATACGGTCCGCGTCAAGTCAGGGAAGTTGCCGGTGTATGCGGGTGCGGTGACGCAGGCGGCACTCCTGGACGAACTGCTGTACAACAAACGCTATTCCTTGATGTTCGAAGGCGGGCACCGGTGGATTGATCTGCGGCACTACGGCCGGCTGAACACGCTGCCTCAGGATCCGACCAGCGGCGGCGCGTCCAAGCGGTTCAGCAAGTTCCCGTTCCCGGGATTCGAGTGCGATGCGCGGAGCCCCGCACCGGCGGGGTGCGCGACCGAGACGGGATTTTAGGCGACTCCGACCCTACCGACACACCGCCGGGCGCGGCTGGAGCGCCCGGCGGTTTTTCTTGCCCCTCTCCTGCCTCAGCCGCGTGCCACCTCGTACAGATACTCCACGTACGAGCGCGCCGCCCCGTCGATCCCCCGCACGTTGGCGTTCTGCGACTCGATCACGTAGTACTCGTCGGGCGCGTGCGCGCCGCTGCCGTGCCCCAGCCCGAAATGGCCGGCCGGGAGCCGCAGCGGATCGCCCGTGAACACGTAGCCCGGCCACGAGCCCGCGATCCGCGGCAGGATCACGGGATCGATGCCGGAGCGGCGATACACGGCGACCTGCGCTTTGATGAGCGCCGCGTCGCCCGGCGTGGTGGTGGGATCGTAGCCACCCGTCATGTTCACCTCGACGTCGCCGAACCCGCGCTTCGCGAGGTGCGCCTTGAGCAGGGCGAGCGACTCGGCCGCCGTCATGTCGGGCACGAGCCGCAGGTCGAGCTTCGCCACCGCGCGGTGCGGCAGGATGGTCTTGCCGCCCGGGCCGGTGTAGCCGCCGACCAGACCTTCGATGTTGACCGTGGGGCGCGACACGAGGCGCTCCAGCGCCTCGACCCAGCTCACGTCGCGCACCCAGTGGTCCACGCCCATCTCCCGCTTCGCGACCGCCTCGTCGAGGCGGCGCGCCGCCGCCGCCACCATCGCCTTGTCACCTGCCGACAGCGGGCGCGCTTTGTCGGCGTAGCCGTCGATGGCCGGCTCGTTGCCGTCGGGCGAGACCAGCGTCGCCAGCGCCTCGACCAGATGCCACGCCGGGCTGTCCACGCGGGCCTTGTTGCTCGAGTGAATGTCTTTCTTGGGCCCGCGCCCCCACCGCTCCCCGCTCGAGACGAGCTCGCACTCGATCACGCCTTTGGCGCCGAGCGTGATGGTCACCTGGCCGTCGGACGCCTGGGCCGCCGAGGGCATGAAGATCCCCGCGACGCGTCGCAGGGCGGCCTGGACCTCCGGCCGGCGCACGATCTGCGGGAAATGGGGCGAGCCGATCTCCTCCTCACCCTCGGCCACGAGCACGAAGTTGAGCGGCGGCTTCTTGCCGGCGGCGCGAATGGCGTGCAGCGCGGCGAGGAAGGTCGCCTCCGGGCCCTTCTGGTTCACGGCGCCGCGGCCGATCAGCACCTTGCCGAACCCGGGACGGTCGACAATGGCCGCCGCCCAGGGCGGCGACGACCACTCGGCCGGGTCGACCTGTTTGACGTCGTACATGAAGTACAGGCCGAGCGTGCGCGGGGCGCCGGCGTCGAGCGTCGCAAAGATCCCGGGCTGGCCGTCGGTCGGGATTTTCGTCACCTGGTCGAAGCCCGCGTCTTTGAGCATGCGCATGGTGAGCTCGCAGCCCTCGTTCACGCCGCGGTTCTCGGCGGCGATGGACGGTTGTCGGATCCACTCCTGCAGGCGTGCCACGGCTTCGTCGTGGCGCTTTTCGATCTCCGTGAAGATCGGGGCGAGGTCGTCGGCGCGCGGCGACGGCGGCACGCTGGGCCAGGCGAGGGCGGCGGTGGCGGCGGCGGTGCGCTCGAGGAAGGTGCGGCGGTCCACGCTCATGAACGGCCTCCGGGGTGTCGGGGTCGGGGCAGGGGGCGGGGGGCGCGTTTCAACTTAGCCTCGCGGCCCCTTCTTGCGGAGGTGCCGAACGGACCGCAGCATATGGGGGGTTTTCGTGCGGCTCACCGCTCGAGGAGGCTTCGTGGCACAGCGTACTTCCTGCTTCGCCCTAGCGCTGGTGGCGCTGGGCGCCGCCGGCGCATCCGGCCAAGAGCGCCAGATCACCGGCCGCGTGACCTCGGCCACCAACGACGAGGCAATCGCGGGTGTGAACGTGTCCGTGACGGGCGCGGCGTTCGCCGCCGTCACCAACGCCGACGGTCGTTACACGATCTCGGCGCCGTCCGGCGCCGTGACGCTGGTGTTCCGCCGCATCGCGTTCAAGCGGCGCGAGGTGTCGGTCCCGGCGGGTCAGAACGCGGTGGACGCGGCGCTCGAGGCGGACGTGTTCAACCTCGAGGCGGTGGTCGTGACGGGTCAGGCGACGGGCGTGGAGCGCCGCAACGCGGCGATCGCCACGACCAACGTGACGGGCGAAGAAGCGTCGCGCGTGCCCGCGCCCTCGCTCGACCGCGCCCTCGCGGGGCGCGTGCCCGGGGCGATCATCAACCAGAACTCGGGCGCGCCCGGCGGCGGGACCCAGATCCAGATCCGGGGCAACAACACCGTCATCGGCAACCCCGACCCGTTGTTCGTCGTGGACGGCGTGCTTTACAGCGATGCGTCTCTGCCGACCGGGCTGTTCACGGTGACCGGCAGCTCGGCGAATCGCGGCAACGGCGAGCTGCAGGACGATCCGGTGAACCGCCTGGCGGATCTCAATTCGAGCGATATCGAGTCGGTCGAGGTGCTGCGCGGTGCGGCGGCCGCGTCGATCTACGGCTCCAAGGCGGCGAATGGCGTGATCATCGTCAAGACGAATCGTGGCAAGGCCGGGAAGGCGCGGGCGACGGTGACCCAACGACTGGGGTTCTTCGAGCTGCAGCGCGGGCCCGCGACCCGCACTTTCGATACGACGAGCGCGTTCGATCTGTATGCGACGCCCAAAGACACTGCCGAGGCAAGGCAGGATTCGGCGCTGATCCGGTCGTACCTCGTGAACGGGCGTCTGCCCACGTACGACCATCTTAAGGAGATCGCGGGGAACAAGCCGCTCGCGTACGAGACGAGCATCGATGTGAGCGGCGGCTCGGAGAACACGCGCTACTTTCTCTCCGGGAGCACGAAACGGGATGGTGGCATCGTCGACAACACGTTCAACGATCGTCAGAACCTCCGGGCCAATGTGGACCAGTCGCTCAGCGACAAGCTGCAGCTGAGCCTCAGCACGGCGTTCACCCGGAATCAGACGGACAAGGGGTTCACCAACAACGACAACGATGGCGCGAGCGCGACGTACGCGATCGCCTACATCCCCGGGTTCATTCCAATCGAGCCGACGAGCGCCGGGTATGTACAACCGGCGATCACCTACAAGTCGTCGAACCCGCTCCAGACGATCGCCCTCGGCAAGAACGACGAAGTCGTGACGCGCTTCACAGGTGGCGGAACGCTTACGTTCCAGGCCGTTCAAACCGATCGCCACAATCTTCGCTTCGTCGGCTCGGGCGGTGTGGATCTGCTGAGTCAGACTACGGAAGTGGTCGCGCCGCCGGCGCTCTTCTTCCAGGCGACGTCGTCCACGCCGGGCACGTCCGCCCTCGGGAACGCGAACAGTCGGTTGTGGAACTGGAACGTGAACGCGATTCACGCCTACGCGCCGGCCAGCGGGTCGTTCAAGGCCACGACCTCCGCGGGTGTCCAGGTCGAAGATCGCGAGCTCGAGCGTTGGCGCGTCGTGGCTCAGGGGCTCCTCCCCGGCCAGTCCAACATCGACCAGGCATCGGCCCTCGGGCAACAATTCGAGCTGAAGACCAAGGACCGCACCCTGGCGTTCTACGGCCAGGAGGAGTTCCTGACCCTCCGGGAGCGGCTGCTCCTGTCGGCGGGGCTGCGCGCGGAGCGCTCGAGCGCCAATGGCGATATCAACAAGTACTTCCTCTATCCCAAAGCGTCCGCCTCGTATCGCTTCCCGCAGCTGCTCGGCGAGGGGACCGAGGTAAAGCTGCGCGGCGCCTACGGCGAGACGGGGAACCAAGCGCTGTTCGGGCAGAAGTTCACGACCCTGGCCAACACGGTCATCGGGGGGCAGATCGGGACCATCGTGTCGGGCATCGCGGGCGCGCCGAACATCAAGCCCGAACGGATCAAAGAGTTCGAGGTCGGGGTGGACGGCCAGTTGTGGAACGGGCGGGCCACGGTCGAGGTCACCGCTTACACGCGGCACACTTACGACCTCCTGCTGCAGAGCACGCCGGCGCCTTCCACGGGGTTCACCACCGTCATCCTCAACGGCGGCGTCTTGTGGAACGAGGGCCTCGAAATCGCGGCCGGCGTCACGCCGATTCAACGGAAGGATCTGAACTGGGTGTTCCGGACGACGTTCACCTCGCTGAAGAATCGGGTCCAGGAGCTTCCGGTGCCCGAGGTGTGCAAACCGAATGCGACAATCTGCGGGTTCCGGCCGGCGAACGCGGGGTTTGGGCTCGCCTATGGTGAGTTCTTCGTCCAAAAGGACAAGCCGATCACGCAGATCATCGGGACCGACACGGTGCCGGGCACGTGCACGCCCACGCCCGACGATTGCGCGTATGTCAACCGCTACTTCGGGCAGGCGAATCCGCGGTTCCGAATGGGGTTTACGAACGACGTGACGTTCCGAAGCCTGTCGTTCTCCATGCTGTGGGACTGGCAGGCGGGTGGTGTGGCGCAGAACCAGACGCTGTCGCTGTACGATTGCAACGGCCTCGCCCCCGACCAGGCGACCGTCGCGGGGCAGGCGCGGTATAACGCCTGCAACACCTACGGTACCGCGGGTGCGTTCATCCAATCCACCACGTTCCTGAAGCTCCGGGAAGCGAGTATCGGCCTCGAGCTGCCCGAGCGGATCGCCAACTGGTTCGGCGCGCGCACCGCGCGCGTGAGCGTCACCGGGCGAAACTTGCTGCTGTTCACGAATTACTTCGGGTACGATCCCGAAGTGAGCAACTACGGCCAGCAGGCCATCGTGCGGAACATCGATCTCGGTCCCTATCCGCCCGAGCGCAGCGTCTTCTTCTCGATCACGGCGGGGTTCTGACCATGACCACCATACTGCATCTGCGCAGGCTGGCCACGGTCGGCGCCGTGCTGGGTGCGCTGCTTGCGGGCGCCGCGTGTTCGGACTTCTTCAACGTCACGAACGCGAACCAGCCGCTGCTCGACTCCCTGCTCGCCAATCCCACGCGGGATCGGCTGTCGGCGGCCGCCATTGGCGTCTTCGGCAGCGCGCGCACGGGGATCCAGAACTATATCTGGCGTCTCGGCTCCATGGGCCGCGAAGGCATCAACCTCTCGGGGAACAACCAGCCGGACTATCAGGAGCCGTTTTACGGACCGCTTCAAGGCGGGGGATTCGGCGGTGCGTTGTGGGCCGACCGGTACCAGAATATCCGCAACATCAACATCTACTTGACTGCACTCGCCACCAACACGGATCTGTCCGCGGGGGAGAAGGCCGCTTCCCGGGGCATGGCGAACACGATGAAGGCTCTCGCCTTCCTGTACGTCGTGCTCACGCGCGACTCCCTGGGCGCTCCTGTCGACGCCGACCGAGCCGTGAATGCGACCACCGCACCATTTGTCACCAAGGACAGCGTGTACGGTTACGTCATCGGCCTGCTGGACGGCGCGCGCGCCGATCTACGCGCCGCTGATGCGGACACCGTGGCGTTTCCGTTCCCGACACCGCCTGGATTCGCGGGTTTCGAGACGCCGGGTGCGTTCAAGCGATTCAATCGCGCGCTCGCAGCCAAAGCGGCAATTCTGCGGGCAACGGCAGGGACATGCGGGACCCCTTGCTACACACGGGCCGTCGCCGACCTGGACAGCTCGTTCCTCGACCGCACTGCGACGACCGCCGCGGGATTCGCAGCCGGCGCGTACTTCGACTTCTCGAACGGGGCGGGAGACATTTCCAACGGGCTCTCGGAGCCGTTGAACGGCGACACGTACTTCGCGCTCGACTCGAATGTCGCCAACGCGGACACCCAACCCGTGCCCGGTAAGGTCCGGGACCAGCGCGTCCTGGACAAGATCGATCCAGCGGTCGTCGTGCAGCGACTGGGGGGAATTCCGATCGCCGGCACCCTGAAGTTCAAAGTGTATTTCACTGCGGGCAAGGCCGATCCTGGACACCAGATTCCGATCATCAGGAACGAGGAGCTGGTGTTGCTCGATGCCGAGGCGCAGTGGTTCGCAGGAAGCAAGGCCGTAGCGGTCAATGATCTGAACCAGGTCCGGACCAATGCAGGAAAGCTCGCGCCCACTACGGTCACGATCGCGAGCCCGGACACGGCCTTCGTCACCCAGCTACTCTACAACCGCCGATATTCGCTCCTGTGGGAGCAAGGCACCCGGTGGATCGACGCGCGACGCTTCGGCCGGTTGAGTGCCATCCCGCCACAGGTCAGTGGCGGCAGCGTCCCCGTGGCCATGCCCGTTCCCGACGCCGAGTGCAACGCGCGCGGTTTCGCGAGCAACTGCACGCCACTCAATCCCTGAGCAGGCAAGGTTGGAATGCAACGGAGGGGCGCAGCACGCTGCGCCCCTCCGTGCTCTTGGTGCCTCTACATCTCCTTATACACGTACGCCCCCACCGTGGTCGCGACCGCATACTCGATCAGCGTCACGATAGTGGGGATCGTGTAGAGCTTCTGCGGGAACAGCCCCATCGGCGCCTCGCCGACGGCATGCAGCAGGCTCACGAGGAACCACGTCGCGACGCCCGCGATCACGGCCGTCTTGGCTCCCGCGCCGAAGCGCGGGCGGATGGCCGCGTACACCCACACCAACCCGATGCCGTACACGAAGTCGAGCGCCACGAACAACGGGATGAGATTGTCCATTGCCCCCGGCTTGCCGAGCGCCTGCAGGGCCGCGGCGAAGTCGCCAGCCAGCCACTTCCCGTACATGGCGAAGTCGACGACGTTCAACACCACCCCCGCGAGCAGCCCGCCCGGCACGACCCGACCCCAGTTGATCTTGCCCATAGCGCACCTCGGAGAGGGACCCCCTACGCTACGGCACGATGAGCACCGCCACCATACCACCCAATCCGTCGGGAACGGTCGCCACGCCGTTGGGCACTACCCAATCCGACCCGTCGACCAGCAGGTTGAAGTGATAGAGGCCGCGCCGCAGGCGGAGCACCCCTTCCCACACCTCGTCGCCCAGCGGACGCAACGGCACCTGCTCCCACGAGTTCCAATCCCCCGCCATCGCCACGGAGCGGGCCCCCGCCATCCGGAACCGCACCACGGCGCTGTCGCCCCGCACACCCGGCACCAGTGGTGCGAACCGCACCTGCGGTGCGCGCGCCGAGCGGTGGAGCCGCACACCGACGCTGACGAACCCCACCTGGGGGAAGCCCTGATACGGGTCCGGGAGGTAACTCCCGCCGCTCAGCTCGAGCGAGACCCTGGGCGTGGCGAAGAATTGCGCGGACGCGCCCCCAGCGCCTTCCGCGGGGAAGGCCGGCGACATCCGCCCCGCGACCCAGACGGACACGATCGCTCGCCCCCGCTCGACCGTGCCCGTGAGGCTCGCGTCCGTGAACCAACCGTCCGGAAACCGGGTGGGCTCGACGCTCAATTGGAGCTCCGGCGCCCCGGGGCCGCCCTCGGGACGCCACCACATGCGCGCGCGGGTGTGCAACGCCGTGACGGGGAGGTCGCCCGCGATCACGCCCGTGGATGGGCCGGCGCCGATGCCCAGCCCCCACGTGGGGAACGACCGGGAGAGCTCCGCGACGGCATGCGCCGCCGCGGTCGAGCCGCTGTCGCTGCGCGTCGTGCCGCCGACCGCGAGCTCGGCGCCGAAGCGCAGCGTGTGGATTGGTGGCGTGATCACGGAAAGTCCGGTGAGCCCCTGACCGGCCCACACCCCACGCGGAAGCGAGGCGACCGCGCCCGCGACATCCGCCGCCAGCGTCGCCGACGCGTAGCGCACGGTGGGAGAGAGCACGGCCGTGCCGAAGCCCGCGCCGGCGGTATAGCGCACTGTGCCGACGCCCAGGCCGACGGACATCTCGGTCTGCGCCGCCGCCAGCGCGGGAAGTGTGATCACCGCCACCAGCAGCGCACCAATCCCCTGCTTCACGGCACCAAAGCTATGCGGCCCGCGGAGCCAGGGATACAGTCGCCAAGAAACGCGTAGGGGCGCAGCACGCTGCGCCCCTACGTTCCGGTCTGAATGCTGTTGTCGTTACGGCCGATGCGGGTTGGTCGCCTGGCCCTGTTTGTGTGCCGGGGTCGCGGGCGTGGCCCGGTGAGCCGGCAGGGTGGGCACGTCGCCATGCCCCGGCACGGCGGGCGTCGCCCGCGTCGCCGGGGTGGCGGCGTTGGGGTTACGCGTCACGTCGACCTGTATCACGTCCCCGCGCCGGTGCTTCGCGCGGTGGACGGCACCCTGGGAGTGCAGCGCGACCATGGCCTTGCCCTGGTCGGATGCATGCTCGTTGGGGATCTGCGGCGTCTGGGCCGCCACCAGCGTGGGTACGGCGCATACCGCCGCGAGCCCGAAAAGCGTGCGAACCATGCGAACCATTCAGCCCTCCTTACGACGTCATGAAGTCGGCCGCCCGCTCGAGCGGGGACCACCCGCCGGCCCACTCCCGCGACAGCAACACCGCACGGGCGCGGCTGCGGGTGATCTCACCGAGCCAGGTTGCAACCGACGTGTTGGCGGTCTCGACGAAGCGGGCGGCGCTGAGCCAGACGTATGCGAACGTCTCGGCGACTACCGCGTCCGCTTCTCCGGGGTCGATCACGATGCCATAGGCGAGCGCGTACACGCTGGTGCCGTGACGTTGCTCGAGCTCGCGGAGTGCTGCGGCGTCGCCGCCCGCCACCCACTCGAGCAGGGTGCGATCTGGCAGCGCGCGATTGTGCTGGGGCATCCCTCGACCCTCCGTTCTCGCCATAGAAGAGTGCCGGTCCCCGGCGGAGGTAACGCGTTGTGCCGCAAATCACAGCAGAGTCGGGCGTTACCAACCCTGTGCCCGGCGACTCTTTAGGGGCGGACGGGTTGCCCGCGTGGGCCGCGGCCCCTAGCATCACCTGCACAACTTCGGGCAGCGAGGGCGACAGTTGGGTCTCGCGGGCGACGCCACGGACAGCGAAGTCGTGCGTGCGGTGCTGGGAGGCGAGGTGGAGCGGTATGCGGTGTTGGTGCGCCGCTACCGCGACCGCTACGCGCGCTACGCGGCGCGCATGCTGGGCTCCCTCGACGCGGGTGAAGACGCGGTGCAGGACGCCCTGGTGCGGGCGTTCGATCGCCTGGCGGATTGCCGCGAGCCGGACAAGTTTGCCGGGTGGCTGTTCCTGATCCTGCGCAATCGCTGTTATGCGGAGCGACGGCGCCGGCAGCGGGAAGGCCGCCCGCTCGACGAGAGAGACGACGGTGTGGCGGCACCCGACCGACCCGATGGGACGCTCGAGCAGGTGGAGCGGATGCGGGCACTCGAGCGGTCGCTGACGCACCTCACGCCGGAGCAGCGCGAAGTGTTCGTGCTGAAGCATGTCGAAGGCCTGGCGTACGACGAAATCGCGGGGCGGACCGGAGCGACAGTGGCATCGCTCAAGATGCGCATGCATCGCGCGTATGACAGGTTGCGGGACCTGATGAAGGAGCACTTATGACCCTCGGCTATCACCCTCTCGTGAAGCGACTGCTGGACGGCGAGCTGTCGCTTGCCGAGCTCCCGTCCGAGCTGCGTGCCGAGGGAGCGGAGGCGCTGCGCCTGGTTGGCGCGGTGGATCGCACGCCGCTCGTCCTGTCGCCGGCGCTCGACGACCGCGTGATGGCCGTGGTGCGCCGTCACGCCGCCTCCCGCGGGCGGCGCGCGTGGCACTGGCTCACCGCGGCACGCGACGTGGAGCTGCGGCTGCGGGTGCGTCCCGTCGTGTGGGCCGGCGCTCTCGCCGTCGCGGCGGGCGTCGCTCTCCTGCTGCTGGCGCGGGCCCCGGGCAGCACGCCCACTGTCGCACCGGTGGCGCTCGGCGGGGCACGCGACTCAGTGCTCGTGCGATTCGTGCTGTACGCTCCCGGCGCCCGGCACGTGGCGGTGGCGGGCACGTTCAATCAGTGGGATAGGAATGCCGCGCCCCTGGTGCGCGCGGGCACGGCCGGCGTGTGGACGACCACCCTGGCCCTCCCCGTCGGCCAGCACCAATACGCGTTCCTCGTGGACGGCGAGCGCTGGGTGTCGGACCCGGCGGCGCCCGCGATCAACGACGGGTTCGGCCGCCGCAACAGCATGGTGGCCGTGACCGCGCGGGGAGCGCACACGCTGTGAGATCCTTCTTGGCGCTCGCGTTCGCGCTCTGCACGGCGCTACGGCTCGTGGCGCAGGATGTCGGCGCGCGCCTCGACGGGCGCGTCCCGCCGGACGTACAGCGCGCCGTGCAGGACATCGCCGCGGACGCTGCGGCGCGCGGCCTGCCGACCGAGCCGCTCGTCCAGAAAGCCATCGAGGGCGGCGCGAAACGGGTTCCAGCCGACCGACTGATCGCGGCCGTGCGCGCTCTCGCCGCACGCCTCGCCGGGGCGACGGAGGCAGTGCGCGCGGGCGGCCTGGAGAGCCCCAAGGCCGATGTCGTGGAGGGCGGGGCCGACGGGCTGAGCGCCGGGCTCAGCGCGGGCCAAGTGAGCGATCTGGTACGCGCCACCCGGGCCGCATACGATCCGGCGCTCGTGTTGCGGGTCGCCGCCACCCTGGCGGCGCTTGGCGTCCCAGCCAAGCAGACTGTCCAGCTCGTCGAAGGCATGATCAGCGACGGTCGGACCCCGGGAGACCTCTTGGGCCTGCCGGGCGAGGTGCAGGCGCAGGTTGCCCGCGGGGCTACGCCGGCGCAGGCGGCTGCCGGCCTCTCCCACGGCGGGGGGAACTCCCCGCCCGGACGGCCGCCCGATTGGGTGCCACCGGGCCAGGCGAAACCCCACAGGCCGCCAAACCCCCACAAGCCCTAAAGTCCGTCGCCGGCCGGCGCGGCGGCGCGTTACGCTCCGGCCCCGGGTGTAGGTAGATTCCACTCCCTATGCCCCTTTCCCACAATCTTGGTTTCCCGCACCTCGGAGCCGGCCGCGAGTTGAAGCGCGCCACCGAGGGTTATTGGAGCGGCAAGGTCTCCCAGGCGGACCTGCTCAAGACCGGTGCCGAGCTGCGCGAGCGGCACTGGCGCCTGCAGCAGGACGCCGGTATCGACCTCGTCCCATCGAACGACTTCTCCTACTACGACCGCGTGCTCGACACTTGCGCGCTGGTGGGCGCCGTGCCCAAGCGATACGGGTGGACGGGCGGCCCCGTGGACCTGGACACCTACTTCGCGATGGCGCGCGGTGTCCAGGCGGGGGGGCGCGATGTCACGGCGATGGAAATGACGAAGTGGTTCGATACCAACTACCACTACATCGTCCCCGAGTTCGAGCCTGGCCAGACGTTCCGGTTGTCGTCCTCGAAGCCGGTGGACGAGTTCCTCGAGGCGAAGGCGCTGGGCATCCAGACGAAGCCGGTGCTGATCGGGCCGGTGACGTTCCTGCTGCTCGGCAAGACGAGAACCGCTCGGTTCGATCGCCTGGCGCTGCTCGACGCGCTGCTGCCGGTCTACGCCGAGGTGTTGTCGCGTCTGGGGGCGTCGGGCGCCACGTGGGTGCAGCTCGACGAGCCGTGCCTCGCGCTGGATCGGACGCCCGCCGAGCGTGAAGCATTCGCGCGGGCGTATGGTTTCCTCGCCGACCAGGCGCCCAAGGTGAAGCTCCTGGTCGCGACGTACTTCGGCGCGCTGGACGACAACTTGACGAGCGCGCTGGAGCTGCCGGTGGCCGGCCTGCACGTGGACGCCGTGCGCACCGGGCAGCGGCTGGCGTCGCTCGTCCAGAGCTGGCCGGTGGGCGGCGGCCGCAGCGGGAAGGTGCTGTCGCTCGGCGTGATCGACGGGCGCAACATCTGGAAGGCCGATCTCGCCGCGTCGCTGCGCCAGCTCGAGGACGCATTGGAGCGCGCCGGCGCCGCGCAGCTGTGGGTGGCGCCGTCGTGCTCGCTGCTGCACGTCCCGATCGATCTCGACCTCGAGCGACGGCTCGACAGCGAGCTCAAGGGGTGGCTCGCGTTCGCGAAACAGAAGCTGGTCGAAGTGGCCACGCTGGCGCGGGCGCTGCGCGACGGACGGGAGTCCGTGGCGGCGACGCTCGAGACGAACGAGCGCGTGCTCGCCGGTCGGCGCATCTCCCGACGCATCCACAACCCCGCCGTGAAGCAGCGGGCGCGGGGCGTGACCGAGCACGACATGCGGCGCGCGGCGCCGTTCGCCGAGCGTCGTCGCAAGCAGCTGCGGTTGCCGCTCTTCCCCACGACGACCATCGGGTCGTTCCCCCAGACGGCCGAAGTGCGCGCGGCCCGCAAACAGCTGCACGACGGCAAGCTGACGGGCTCGGAGTACGATGCCTTTATCGCGGAGCAGATCACCCGCACCTTGAAGCTGCAGGAAGAGCTGGGGCTGGACGTGCTGGTGCACGGCGAATTCGAGCGCAACGACATGGTGGAGTATTTCGGCGAGCAGCTCGAGGGATTCGCCTTCACGGAGCACGGCTGGGTGCAGTCGTACGGCACGCGCTACGTGAAGCCGCCCATCATCTACGGCGACGTGTCCCGCCCCCGGGCCATGACGGTGCGGTGGAGCACGTTCGCGCAGTCCAAGACGGCGCGCCCGGTGAAGGGCATGCTGACCGGCCCGGTGACGATCCTGCAGTGGTCGTTCGTGCGCGACGATCAGCCCCGCGCCGAGACTGCGAAGCAGCTGGCGCTGGCGATCCGCGACGAGGTGAAGGACCTCGAGGCGGCCGGGATTCGCGTGATCCAGATCGACGAGCCGGCGCTGCGCGAAGGCCTGCCGCTGCGGCGCACCGAGTGGCCCGCGTACCTCGAGTGGGCGGTGAACGCGTTCCGTCTCGCCACCGCCAGCGTGTTGGACGCCACCCAGATCCACACCCACATGTGCTACAGCGAGTTCAACGACGTGATCCGGGTGATCGAGAAGATGGACGCGGATGTGATCTCGATCGAAAACGCGCGCTCGGGGTCGGAGCTGCTCGAGGGGTTCAAGGAATACCGCTATCCCAACGAGATCGGGCCGGGCGTCTACGACATTCATTCGCCCCGCGTGCCGAGCACGGCGGAGATCGTGCAGGCGCTGAAGCGGATGCAGGAGGTGCTCGACGACCGCCAGATCTGGGTCAATCCCGACTGCGGCCTCAAGACGCGCGGCTGGCAGGAGACGCTGGCGGCGCTGCGCAACCTGGTGCATGCGGCGCGTCAGATGCGGCCGGTGCCGACCCCCGGGCTCGCGCCCGGGGTCAGTGGTGTGCCCCGCGATTAGCGGGGTTATCTTTGTAGCATGGCCCCCGCCGATATCCGGATCACCGCCGAGCCGATCGACACCGGCCGCTGCAAGTTCGTCGTGAGCGAGCCGGTGCACGGCGGCGGCGTGCGGCGGTTCGCGTCGCCCGACGATGCGAGCGGCTCCCCACTCGCCGAGGGGATCTTCGCGATCCCGGGCGCGGATGTGGCCGAGGTGATCGTCTCCGGAAACCTGGTGACGGTCGTGAAGCGCGGCCCGGCGCCGTGGCAGACGGTGGGGAAGGCGGTGGGTCAGGTGATTCGCGCCGCCCTCGCCGGGGCCAGCCCGGCCGTGGCACCCAAGCCGGTCGCGCCCGCGACGCTCGGCGCGGACGACGACGCGCTGTACGAGCGGGTCGCCGACCTGTTCGAGAGCCAGGTGAATCCCATGGTCGCGCGGCACGGCGGTCGGGTCGAGTTGATCGACGTTCAGGACGCCGTCGTGATGGTCCGCATGGCGGGCGGGTGCCAGGGATGCGGCATGGCGGACGTCACCCTGCGCCAGGGTATCGAGGCGATGCTGCAGCAGCACGTCCCCGATGTGAAGGGCGTCGTGGACATCACCGATCACGCCGCCGGCTCGAACCCGTACTTCGCGGCGGCTAAGAAGTAGGGGCGCATTATGCTGCGCCCCGACACACCTAGGCTCCTCCTCCTCCTCCCCACGGCGACCTACCGCACGGCCGCGTTCGTCGAGGCCGCGCGCCGGCTGGGCGTCGTGCTCACCGTCGCCTCCGAGCGCCCCAGCACGTTCCAGGACGCGAATCCCGGCGGCCTCGTCACACTCGACCTGTCCGAACCGGACCGTGCCGCCGCGCAGGCACGGGCGTTCGCGCGCGAGCATCCGCTGCAGGGAGTGGTGGGTGTGGACGACGACACAGCGGTCGTGGCCGCCGCGATCGCCACGGCGCTGGGTCTGCGGGGCAACGACGTCGCCGCGGCCCGCGCGGCGCGCGACAAGCACGAACAGCGGACGTCGCTCGCCACGGCGGGTGTGCCCGTGCCTCATTTCAGGCTGTTCCCCGTGGACGAAGATCCACGGCGGCTGGCCGCAGGCGTGCCCTACCCGTGCGTGCTCAAGCCGCTGCGCCTGGCCGCCAGTCGCGGCGTGATCCGCGCGGACACTCAAGAAGATTTCGTGGCGGCGTTCGAGCGGGTGAAGAGAATTCTCGAGCAGGCGGGATGCGCAACCCGCTCGATTCTCGTCGAAGACTTCGTTCCTGGTCGCGAGTATGCGCTCGAGGGGCTGCTCCTGGCCGGCGAGCTTCGGGTGCTGGCGCTGTTCGACAAGCCCGACCCGCTCGACGGCCCGTACTTCGAAGAGACGATCTACGTCACACCGTCGCGCCTCCCGCCGGAGGAGCAGCGGGCGGTCGCCGCGTGTGCGGGGCGGGCGGCGGCGGCGCTCGGGCTCCGGGAAGGACCGGTGCATGCCGAGCTGCGGGTGAACGGCAGCGGCCCCTGGCTGATCGAGCTCGCGGCTCGGCCGATCGGGGGGCGGTGCAGCCGGGCGCTCCGATTCGGGACTGGGGGTTCGGGGTTAGGGACTTGGGCGTCACTGGAGGAGATCATCGTGCGCCACGCCTTGGGGATGCAGATCCCGTCGCTCGAGCGCGAATCACAGGCTTCCGGCGTGATGATGATCCCGGTGCCGGGCGCGGGCGTGTTACGGGAAGTGCGGGGAGTCGATGAAGCTCGGGGCCTGCCGCTGGTCGAGGAGGTCGTCATCACCGCGCATCCGGACCAGGAGCTCGTGCCCTGGCCCGAGGGCGCCCGCTATCCCGGATTCATCTTCGCACGCGGTGACACGCCCGAGGCGGTCGAGGCCGCGCTGCGCGCAGCGCACCGGCGGCTGCAGTTCGTTATCGCCCCGGATTAGGCTGCTGTCGCCACGCACTCGAGCCAGTTGCGCGGCACGTGGTCCATGCCCGTCTCATCGATCGTGCGGCGGAGTCCTTCTTTCAACGCGCTCGAACCTTCCTCGAGCGGGACCCCCGGAAGCGCGCCCTCGATGAACAACGAGAAACGCCCGATGTCTTCGAGCGCCTCGGGGGTCATCTCGATGCGCACGAGGTCGACCGCGGGGCGCGTGAAGCCGCCCTGAACGCACAGCTCGCCGTATTCCTCGGCCGAGAGGAACTGCCGCGCGACCGCGTGGGCCCTGTGCTGGACCTCGAGCCCGCGCTCCCGCAGCACCTGCACTGCGCGCACCACCCAACGCCGCCAGAATCCCGCCGTGCCGTCGACGTACGCACCGTTGAAGAAGGTGGTATTGAACGCGAACACGCCGTCCCGCTTCAGCGCCTTGCGGATCTCGCCGATCACCTGCGCCTTGTCGGGAACGAGGTGGATGGCGTTCAGGAACACGACCGCGTCCGCCGAAGAGACGAGGCGCGATACCCACTCGGCGCTGCCTTCGATGAACTCGACGACCTTGGAGTGGATGGCGGCTCGGGCCTTGGACAGCGCTGACGCGGATGGATCGATGCCGATGACCTTGGCGTTGCGCGCGTCATCCAGCCGCTCCAAGATCAGCTTCGTGACGGCTCCGGGACCGCAGCCCAGATCGACGATCTTGCGCCGACCGGGGCAGATCACCTGCTCGACGATCCAGCGATTGACCTCGGTGAAAAACGGGTGCCGGGTGAACGCCTCGAAGGAAAAGCGTTCGTCGCCGCCCTCTTCGTGAGCTGCCATGGGCCCCTCCCCGCTCTCAGACTTGTGAATCGCGGCCGCACCGCGCCGATCCCCAAGCTTCCAAGGTACACCCTTGGGCCTGGCTTCGCGCCCACGTGCAATCTACTATGGGCATCTAAGTGACCCCGCCAAGGCGTCTCAGTCAAGAGCAAGAACACTCTTTGGTGCGCCGCCTCAAGGCGCGGGACGAGCACGCGCTCCAGGAATTATACGACGCGCTCGCACCCTGGGTCCTCGGCCTCGCCTATCGCATCCTGCACGACGAAGACGCGGCCGAGGAAGTAGTCGGTGACGTCTTCGTGAAAGTGTGGCGTGGCGTCCACAAGCACGACCCGGACCGCGGTCCGCTGGTGCCGTGGATCCTATCCATCGCGCGTAACCGGGCGCTCGACGAGCTGCGGCGGCGTCAGCGGTGGTGGCGCAAGGCAGAAAGGTGGGGGCAGGCGCGGGGGGCGACGGGGGCGGGAGAGGAAGTCGCAAACCCGGGGCCGCACGAAGCCGCCGTTCCCGGGTGGCCGCTGCACCGCGAGGTGCACGCCGCGCTCGCGACACTGCCGGACGAGCTGCGGCGCGTAGTGATGCTCGCGTATTTCGAAGGGCTGTCGCACAGCCAGATCGCGCGCCGCCTGCAGCAGCCTCTGGGGACGGTGAAAACGCGGCTGCGGGCGGCTCATCAGAAGTTGACGGACCAGCTGGCACATCTCAAGGATTGGCTGGAATGACGGACTGGTTGGGCATGTCGGTGCCTCCGCGGACGCCGCGCCCCGAGCTCAAGGGCCGGGTGCTGGCGCGCGCCCTGGCGCGCGGGCGGCGCTGGCCGTTGGCGCTGGCGGCGGCGCTCGTGGTCGTGGCGGGAGGAGGGGGGAGTCTGTGGTGGGCGCACGGCAGGATCGACGCGCTCGGTGCGGAGCGGGATCGGCTCGCGGCGCGGGTCGCGGCCCTCGAGGACACGGTCTCGAGCTTCATCCACGACCCCGCGACGCGACTCATCCAGGTTCCCGTCTCGACCGGGGGCCGTGTCGGGTCGGTGACGATCTTTGTCGACAGCACGCGGCACCGCTGGCTGGTGCGCTGCGAGGGCCTGGCCCCGAATGCCCGGGACCAGACCTACCAGTTGTGGTTCGTCACCGACAAGGGAATGCAGCCCGCGGCCCTGATGCTGATGGATCGGGACCAGCCCATGGTGATGGGGTTGCCGCTACCGCAGGCGGGGGAGCGCGTGATGGGAGCGGCGATGAGCATCGAGCCGCGGGCCGGCTCGGCGAGTCCGAGCGGGCCCATCGTCTTCCGCGTGGGGCTTTAGGGTCGCTTCCCCGCCAGATCGTGGACGGTCTCGAGCTCCACGACCTTGAGGCGCCGCTGCCCCATCGGAAGGGCGGTGGTCACCGACTGCCCCACCTTGGCGCCCAGCAGGGCCTTGCCGAGGGGGGAAGCCATCGAAACGGGCGTTTCGTGCCCGTCGTCGTCGCCCTCGATGAACTCGCCCAGTGTGAGCGCGTACGTCTCGCGCTGCTTGGTGTCGACGTCCTGCACCGTTACGCGGGAGCCGAACCCCACGCGGTCGCGCGGGATGTCGGACTCCTGGACGCTCGAGAGCTTGGAGAGGCGGAGCCGCAGGTGGCTCAAGCGCGAGGTGACGAACTGCTGCCGCTCGAGCGCCGCCTTGTATTCGGAATTCTCCCGCAGGTCGCCGTGCGCGCGCGCCCGCTCGATCTCCTTCGGCAGCACGAAGTTGATCTCGTGATTCAGGCGCTCGACCTCGGCCTGGAGGCGGTTCTTCAACTCGTCGATCATGGGGGAAAAAATAGCCTACTCCCCGGGCTTGCGCCCGGGGTCAGTCCTTGCGACTTGGCGTCGTGGCGTCTGGCAACGCATTTTTCCCTCATGCCCCTCAACATCCGCACCTATCACGAGCTGACCGAGCCGGATCGGTCCGGGCTTCCGGGCCAGATCGCGGCCCAGCGGCGCCGGGTGGCGGCGCGGCTCGCGGGCGTGGGGCGCGTGGTCGCCGTGATGAGCGGCAAGGGTGGCGTGGGGAAGAGCTTCGCCACCGCGGGGCTCGCCCGGGCTCTGGCGCGCGCAGGTCGGGCCGCGGGGGTGCTCGACGCCGATTTCAACGGACCGACCATCCCCGCACTTCTCAGCCTCCCTGTCGCACGTTGCACGTTGCATGAGGATGGCATCGAGCCGGCCGTGAGCGCGGAAGGCGTGCGGTGTTTCTCCATGGCGCTGCTCCTCGAAGACGGCCGGCCGCTCGGGTTCCGGGGCCCGGAGGCGGATAGCCACGTGTGGCGCGAGACGCTCGAAGCCGCGGCGCTGCGGGAGTTCCTGGCCGACGTCGCCTGGGGCCCGCTCGATCGGCTGCTGGTCGACCTGCCGCCCGGGATCCAGCGGTTCCAGGAGCTCGCCGGGCTGTTGCCGGCGCCGCCGGCCGTGCTGACCGTGACCATTCCCACGGCGGAATCGCGCGATGCGGTGCGCCGCGCGATGCAGTTCGCCCGGGAGCGCCGCGCTGAGCTGCTCGGCGTGGTGGAGAACATGGTGGACGGTCCGTTCGCCGGCGGCGCGGGCGAAGACCTGGCACGCGAGTTCGGGGTGCCGCTGCTCGCACGCATCCCCTGGCACCCGACCCCGGACGTCTGGGAAGCGGTGGCGCGAAGATTGGAAGGCGGGTCGTGAGAGTTCACACGCTGAAGGGTGTACCCGAAACGGCCCTGCCCTTAAGGGCAGCGCTTCACCGGGCCCAGGCTTCAGCCTGGGAATCAAGGGGGCGCGTGTGAAGTTCCTCTGCGTCGACTGCGACCGGCAGATGCTGTTCGAGGAGCGGCAGCTCCCCGGGGACGGCACGCTCGCGGCGGCGTTCCGGTGCCCCCAATGCGGTCGCGCCGTCGGGCTGTTGACCAATCCGATGGAGACGCAGCTCGTGGCGTCGCTGGGCGTAAAGATCGGCGGGACGACGATCGACCCGCAGCCGCTCGAGACGGTGCGGGGGATGGTCACGACGGGGCGAGACGAAGCCTTCGCGGAGGCGGCGGGGGACGGGGGACGAGGGACGGGTGTCGTCTGGTCGGTCGACGCTCAGGAGCGCCTGGCCCGGGTCCCCAACTTCGTGCGCGGGATGGTGAAGAAGATCTACGCCGACTATGCCAAGGATCGCTGCATTGCGGAGATCACCCCGGCCGTGATGGACACCGCGCGGAGCGAGCTCGGGCTCGAGGGCATGTGAGCCTGGACGAGCGCACAGTCCACGGGCTGCGCATCGTGATCGACCGCGAGCAGTGCGTCGGGTTCGGCGACTGTGCGACGGCAGCCCCCGAGGGTTTCAAATTGGACGCCGACACCATCGCCACCTTCCTCGAGCCGGAGCGGGTGGAGCGCGAGCGCCTGCTGCGGGCGTGTGACGCCTGTCCGGTAGATGCCATAACCGTTTGGGACTCAGAGGGTAGGCAGCTGGTGCCAGGACAGTCCACGGCTAGACGCACAGACGCACCGCGGTGAATAGGGAGTAGTCGGCAGGAGCATCCGCCCACTCGGCCCTGTTCACCACTGTGCGTCCGTTGCGTCTAGCTGTTGCATCTTCTGTTCGCTGCTTACTTGACAGCCTGTCTCGTCGTTCACATACTCGCCGCGCCCAAAGGGGAGGTGCCGGTGTACCGCGAGATCTTCGTCCCGGTCGACAACTCGAGTCCTTCGGACTGGGCAGTCGACCGGGCCATCGAGTTGTGCCGCCAATCCGACGGCCGCATCACCGGAAACCACGTTTATGCCGCCCGCCTCCACGACGTCCGCTTTCGCCAGCTCGAAACCGGGCTCCCGGCCCGGTTCCAGACTCCCGACGAGATCAAGAAACAGCGCAAGATCCACGACAAGCTGATCGAAAAAGGCCTGCAACTGATCGCGGACAGCTTTCTCGACCAGCTGGGGAAGCGCTGCGAGGCGGCCGGCGTGCGTCTGACTCGCCAGCTGTTGGAAGGCATCAACTACGAGGAGATCGTCAACGAGGTGAACCGCGGCGCCGGCCGGCTGCCGGGGCTGATCGGCTTCGACCCCGACCGCGCGGCGGGCTACGACGGGGGCGACAAGACGCGCTCGGACGTGAAGGTGGGTGAGAATGGCCGGCTCGTGGCCGAAGACGAGGACGCGGCCGCGCGGCTTGCCGGCTCGTCGGGCCGCCAGTACGACCTGCTCGCGATCGGCGCGCACGGTCTGGGCCGTCAGCCCTACTCGCAGCTCGGGGGCGTGGTGTCGCGCGTGCTGCGCGGCATCGAGAAGGACGTGCTGCTGGTGCGCGACGAGCGGCCGTTCGCGGGCGGGCGGTTCCTGGTGTGCGTGGACGGGTCGTCCTACGGCTATCGGGCGATGCGGCTGGCGCTCGAGCTGGCCCAGGCGTTCGGCGGGTCGCTGTTCGTGTGCAGCGCGTTCGACGTGGAGTACCACCACGTTGTGTTTCACAACATCAAGGATGTTCTCTCCTATCAAGCGTCCAAAGTCTTCAAGTTCGAGGAGCAGGAGGAGCTGCACAACAACATCATCGACAAGGGCCTCCTGAAGCTGTGCCAGGCGAACCTGAAGCGCGCCGAGGTGATGGCGCAGGAGTTCCCCGGCGTCTCTCTCACGACGCAGATCCTGGTGGGCAAGCCGTTCCAGGTGATCATGCAGTGGGCCGAGGAGATCAAGCCGTCGCTGCTGGTGCTGGCGCGGCACGGCGCCCATCGGATCGAAGGCACCGAGCTCGGTAGCCAGGCGGAGAACCTCGTGCGGCTTGCGCCTTGCAACGTGCTGCTCGCGGGGACGGGCGGGGTGAGGCCCGAGGACATCCCCTGGATCGAGGAAGACGGGGTGGCGGGGCTGCCCTGGGCGCCGGAGGCCGAGGTGCGGATTCTGCGGGTGCCGCCGTTCGCGCAGGGGATCGCGCGCCGGGCCGTGGAGGAATACGTGCTGGAGCAGACGCACGGAGAGCCCGCGACGGTCACCAACAAGTGGCTCGACGAGGCGATCCGGAAGCTTCTGCCCACCCACATGCAGCTCATCATGGGCATCGGGACGGCCGAGGAGATCGCGCTCGCGGAAGTGAAGGCGCAGGAGCAAATGAAGGCGACGAAGGTGCATGGCTGCGACGCCGACCCCCAGCCCCTGACCCCTGAAGTTGAAGTGAAATGCCCAGTCACGGGCGCTGTGAGCCGCCGTCCGCGCACCGCGGCCGACCCGATCGTCTGGACCGAGGAGGCCTGGCAGCGGCTGCAGCTGGTGCCCCTCATCGCCCGGCCGCTGGCGCGCAACACGGTCGAGCGGTTCGCGCGCGGGCACGACATCTGGCGCGTGAGCACCGGCGTGATGGACGAAAACAAACAGGCGATGATCGCGGCCGACGAGTTCGACGTGGACACGATGATGGTGATGTTCCAGGAGCTGCGCGCCAAGCAGATCCGCGCCGAGGCCGAAGGGCGCGATGGATTGAGTCCCGAGATGCGGGCGTTCATCGAGGAGGCGAAAGCGCAGGGGATCACGCGTTGCCCCATTCGGGACATCGAGGAAAAGATGGGGAAGTGCCCGGTCGACTTCGGGGGCCTGACGCCCGAGGAGGCGAAGCAGGCGGTGGAGAAGCTGTTGCAGTGAACCTCGTCCCGCACGTGATCGCCTGGAATCTGACCAGGCGCTGCAACCTCGAGTGCGCGCATTGCTACATCTCGGCCGGACCGAGCGAGAGCGCCGCCGCCGAGCTCGACACGGCGGCGTGCGTCGACATCGTGGACCAGCTGCTCGCGGTGAATCCCGCGCCACTCCTCATCCTGTCGGGAGGTGAGCCGTTGTTGCGGCCGGACCTGGGCGAGATCGCCCACTACGCGTGCGCCAACGGCGCGACAGTGGTGGTCGGGACCAACGGCACGCTGCTCACCGAAGAGCGCATCGCGGCGCTCACGGACGCCGGCGTGCGGGGCGTCGCGGTCAGCGTCGACTCGCTGCGTCCGTCGTATCACGACAACTTCCGCCACGGCAGAGGCGCTCTCGCCGATGTGCAGGCGGCGCTCGCGCGGCTGCGCGCGGCACGGCTCGACTTCATCGTGCAGACGACGGTGACCAAGGGCAACCGCGCCGAGCTGGAGCGCTTGGTGGCGTGGTCGGCAGACGAAGGGGCCGTCTCGTTCAACTGCTACTTTCTGGTGCCGACCGGCCGTGGCGCGGCGCTCTCGGACCTGACGCCGGCGGACTACGAGGCGGTGCTCGCCGACCTCGCTCGCTGGGAGGGCGCCTATCGGGGCCGCATGCTGGTGCGGGCGAAGTGCGCCCCGCATTTCATGCGCCTCGTGCATCAGACCGACCCCGAGTCCCCGGTCCTGAACTACGAGACCCGCTGTCCCTGCGGCACGCAGTACTGCCGCATCACCCCGGACGGCAAGGTCACGCCGTGCCCGTACCTGCCCGAGGTGGCCGGGGATCTGCGGTCGCAGCGCTTCGCCGACGTGTGGCGGTCGTCGCCCCTGTTCCGGCGCCTGCGGGAGGGCCCGCTGCAGGGGAAGTGCGGGGCGTGCGAGTACCGCGCGGTGTGCGGCGGGTGCCGGGCGCGCGGGTTCGCGCTCGAGGGGGACGTGCTCGCCGCCGATCCGTCGTGCCTTTATCAACCGACGGGCGACACGGCCGTCATCGAGCCGGCCCGCGCCGTGCGCTACGGCGGCGACTTTCAACCGGCGCTCGCGTGGACGCCCGCGGCGCGCGAGCGCGTGGCGCGCATCCCCTCGTTCGTGCGGGGGGTCGTGATGGAGCGGGTGGAGGCGTGGGCGCGCCGCCAGGGACGGCGCGAAGTCACACCCGAGCTGCTCGCGGAAGTGCGCCGCGCGCTGCCGATCGACTTTTCCAAGAAGCGCCCGTTCTTCGTGGCTGACAGCTGATGACCGACGGCGCCCTGCTGCTGCAAGCCGCCGCCGACTCGACTCGCGCCTACGGCGAGTTCCCTGTGATCGGCGCGCGGGCGTTCATATGGATCACGGCCGAAGTGCACCTGATGTTCGCCGCCTTCGTGCTCGGCGTGCCGATGTTCGCCGTGGTGACGGAGGCGATCGGCATCTTCGGCGGCGACGAGCGCTACGACCGGCTGAGCAAGGAGTTCACGCGCCTCCTGCTCGTGGCGTACAGCGCCACGGCGATCTGGGGCGCGATGCTGGTGTTCGGCCTGTCGACGCTGTATCCCCGGTTCTGGGCGTACCTGACCGCGATTTTCGCGCCGTCGATGTGGGCCTACGCGGCACTGTTCCTCGTCGAGTCGTTCACGCTGTACCTCTATTACTACGGCTGGGACCGCTGGAAGAAAGGCCGGGCCAAGCTGGGCCACTGGACGCTCGGCATCCTGCTCAACCTGTGGGGCACGATCGTGATGTTCATCGCGAACTCGTGGCTCACGTACATGATGTCGCCGCCCCGGGATATCACGCCCACCACCGACCCGACCACGATCAAGCTGTGGCACGCGATCGCCAACGCGACGTGGATGCCGATCAACGTGCACCGGGTGATCGCCAACGTCGTCTTCGGCGGCGCGATCGTGGGGGCGTATGCGAGCTATCGCTTCCTCGCGGCACAGAGCGACGAGGAGCGGGCGCACTACGACTGGATGGGCTACGTCGGGAACTTCATCGCGATGTCGGCCCTGATCGTGCTGCCGTTCGCCGGCTACTGGCTGGGGCGCGAGATCTATCAGTACGACCAGTCGATGGGCATCACGATGATGGGCGGGTTCATGAGCTGGTTGTGGGTGATCCAGGCGTTCCTGATCGCGGTGCTGTTCCTGACGGGGAACTACTACCTGTGGATCGGGATGGGCCGCATTCCCGGCGCGGAGCGGTTCCGGCCCTACACCAAGTACCTGCTGATCGTGCTGGTGCTCGGCGCCATCGTGTGGGGCACGCCTCACACGATGATCGCCGACTCGAAGGAGCTGGCGGCGATGGGCGGATCGCACCACCCGTTCCTGGGCGCCCTGGGCGTGATGAGCGCCAAGAACACTGCCGTGAACCTGATGATCCTGACCACGTTCCTCTCGTTCCTGCTGTACCGGCGCGCCAACACCCGTCCGGTGGTCCCGTGGGCGCGCGGCGGGACCATCATCCAGGGGGCGATGTTCGCCCTGGCGGCCGGCGTCGTGCTGTTTTACGGCATCCGTGGCTATTTCGTCGAGGCCATCGTCCGCATCGGCTTCAGCGTGTATCAGGTGCTCGCCGTCCTGAGCTGCATCGTGTTCGTGACGGTGATCGACGTGTTGATGGCTCGCGGCGCGCAGTCGCTCGGCACGATCCAGTGGGGCAAGATGCCGCCGCGGTCGCAATACGCGCTGTTCATCCTCGCGGTGACGTTCACGTGGCTCATGGGGCTGATGGGGTTCGCCCGCTCCGGCATCCGCCAGTACTGGCACGTGTGGCAGGTGATGCAGGACACGAGCAAGTACGCCGCCACCCCGGCGCTCGGCTACGCGTCCAAGATGATCAGCCTGTGCGTGCTGATCTTTCTCACGCTCGTCGCGTTCGTGTTCTGGCTCGGCGGGCTGGCGGAGAAGTCCACGTTCGTCGCCTCCGGCGAGCGCCAGGGAGGGGGCCGCCATGTGGGCCACTAACCTGAAGGTCGTCGGGATCGTGCTGGGGACCCTGGCACTCTATACGCTCATCGCCAACAAGATTCCGCAGGTGCAGTCCGAGGTGCCGCAAACCCTCACCCTGGGGGCGAACGTCACGCCCGAACAGCTGGTGGCGGCGGGAGAGAAGGTGTTCAACGGCATCGGCGGCTGCCCCACCTGCCACGGGCTCGGCACGCGCGCGCCCAATCTCCTCACGGACGAGAAGGGCACCGGACCGATCGGCGCCCGCTGCGGCAAGCGGGAAGCCGGCAAGAGCTGCAAGCAGTATCTGTACGAGTCGCTCGACAATCCGACCGCGTTCGTCGTGACGGGCTATCAGCCGATCATGCCGGTCATGACCAGGCAGCTCTCGCCAGAGCAGATCTGGTCGGTGATCGCCTTCTTGGAGTCGCAGGGCGGCACCGTGGACGTAACAGGGGACGACGTAGCCAAAGCGAAGCAACTGACCCCGGGCGCAAGCCCGGCGAATTCGGGAGGTAGTCCTGGTGGTGGGGCCTTTGCCGCCGGCAGCACGGACCCCAAAGCCATCATCCAGGCGGCGGGGTGCCTCGCGTGCCACAAGCTCGACGGCCAGGGACAGGTGATCGCGCCCGATCTCACGCATGTGGGCGCGCGCCGGGACGCGGAATCGATCCGCAAGAAGATCCTGGATCCGGCGTCGTCGATCGCGAAGGGCTACGAGAAGCTCGCCGGGATCATGCCCAAGGCGTTCGGCACCATGATGAGCGCCGCGCAGCTCGAAGCGCTGGTGCAGTATCTGGCGGGGCACAAGTGACCGCACCCGCGCTGCGGCGCTCCGCCACGCACCCGTTCTGGCAGGCGGTGGGAATTCTCGTTATCGCCTACATCGTAGTCGTGTGGGTGGTGCCGCTGCTCCCGGGCAGCGCCATCGTCCCGAAGAGCGTGGTGCTCCAATACATGGTCACGGTGCTGGTCGGCGTGCTCATCTACGTGAGCGACAACGAGGAACGTTGGGCCCGCTTCAAAGAGCCGATCGAGGCCGTGCTGGCCGAGCCGCGGCTCCGGGTGGTGCGGGCCGTGCTGCTCGTCGTGGTGACGGCGCTGGTCGGGCTCGTGGCGTACGGGCAGGTGGCCACCACCGTCGCCGCCCCACCCAATCTCCGCTCGATCCACCCCGCCCCGCCCGCGGAAATCACGTTCCGGGGCAGGTCGATCACGCTGACAGGGCTCGAGAACCCGCTGCGCGCGCACCCGGAGTCGCTCGCCCTCTACCTGGCCGAGGGGAAGGGCGTCTACTACCGCAACTGCCTGCCCTGTCACGGGGACCACCTCGACGGTCAGGGGCACTTCGCATCGGGGTTCAATCCACTGCCGGCGAACTTCCAGGACAACGGCACCATCGCCCAGCTCACGGAGAGCTTCGTGTTCTGGCGCGTGGCCAAGGGCGGGCCGGGTCTGCCGCGTGAGGGCACGCCGTGGAACTCGGCGATGCCGAAGTGGGAGGACTTTCTCACGGAGCGCGAGATCTGGTCGGTGATCCTGTTCCTGTACGATCAAACCGGGTGGACTCCACGAACCTGGGAGAAAACGGGGACGGGGGACGGGGGACGGGGGACGGGGCATGATTGACGGGCTTCTGGTCCTCGCGCTCCTCGCACCACTCGTCCCCCGTCCCCCTTCCCTCGTCCCGCTGCAGGACACGACGAAAGGGAAGGCAGTTTATGTGAAGTGGTGCGCCGGTTGCCATGGCGATGGCGGCGCGGGCGACGGCCCCTCCGCCGCGCACATGCTTCCCCGGCCCCGCAACTTCACCGGCGCGATCTATAAGATCCGCAGTACGGCCTCGGGTCAGCTGCCGACCGACGCCGACCTGATGCGGGCGATCGACGAAGGGCTGCCCGGGAGCGCGATGCCGGCGTGGAAGGGGCGCCTGTCGGACGGCGAGCGGCGCGACGTGGCCGGGTACATCAAGACGTTCTCCGCGTTCTTCGCGGACACGAGCCAGCACGCGGCGGCGCTCAAGTTCTCGGGCGAGCCGGGCGGTGGCACCGGCGCGGCGGCGCTCAAGACCGGGCGCCAGTTCTACGATTCCATCGGGTGCCGCAAGTGTCACGGCGACCAGGGGCGGGGAGACGGGCCGTCCGCGCCCACGCTCAAGGACGACGCCGGGTTTCCCATCTTCGCGGCGGACCTGCATCAGAGCTGGCGGTTTCGCGGGGGGGGCAGTGCGGCGGACATCTACCACCGGCTGCGCACCGGGCTCGACGGGACACCGATGCCCTCGTTCTCGGACCTGATCGACCAGAAGTTCCTGACCGACGAGCAGCTGTGGCGGCTGGCCCAGTACGTACGCTCGCTCTCGCCGCCCGACCCGCCCGAGGTGCGCGACGTCATCCATGCGCCGCAGATCGCCGGCCCCGCGCCGGTCTCGCCCGACGACTCGGCGTGGGCGCGCGCCGACCGCTACTGGTTCCCGCTCGTCGGGCAGGTGGTGCGCAAGGCGCGCTGGTTCGCGCCCGCGGTGACGGGTGTGTGGGTGCAGGCGCTGCACGACGGCCACACCCTCGCGCTGCGGTTGAGCTGGGACGATCGCACCCAGAGCCCTGACAGCGCGTGGCTCGGGTTCGAGCAGCGCGTGCTCGAGACCGTCGCCGGCGACGACTCGGGCCCCCCCAAGGCGGAGCCGTGGCCCGACCAGCTGGCGGTGCAGTTCCCCCGCCGTCTCCCGGAGGGTTCGGGGGGCATGGAGCGCCCCTACTTCTTGATGGGAAGCGAGACCGACCCGGTGTACCAGTGGCGCTGGACCAGCCGGCCGCGCAAGAGCGTCGCGGGCCTGGCCCGGGGCATCGAGCGGTTCGACACGCTCCCCGGGGCGTTGGCGGGGCAGGCGAGCTTCGATCACGGCGAGTGGCGGCTGGTGTTCACGCGCGCCCTTGCCACGCCGGATACCGCCAACGAAGTTCAGCTTGAGGCCGGCCGGGCGATTCCGGTGGCCTTCTTCGGCTGGGACGGCTCCAGCGGGGAACACGGCTCGCGCATGGCGGTGAGCACCTGGTACTTCCTGGCGCTCGATCGGCCCACGCCGCCGGGCGTGTTCATTTCTCCGGTGCTGGCCATGCTCGTGACGCTGGGACTGGGGCTCGTGGTCGTCCGGCGGGCCCGGCGGCGCGGTACGGCGCGTGCAGGGAGACAGCGATAGCATGCGGGCCTTTCATCGAGGAGGCAGGATGGGGAAGCTCGGAGCTGTGGCGGCGACGGGAGTGGCGGTGCTGGTGCTGGCGCTCGGGGGGTGGATGCGCGCGCCCCTCCCCGCCGCACAGGGGGGCGGGACCATCAGCGGCAAGGTGAAGTTCACCGGCGCGAAGCCCGCCATGCCGAAGATCGACATGAGCGAGGAGCCGAAGTGCAAGGCGAAGTACACGGCCGCGCCGCCCACAGACGAGGCCGTGGTGGTGAACGCGAACGGCACCCTCGCCAACGTGTTCGTCTACGTGAAGTCGGGCCTCCCGGCGAGCTACAAGGCGCCCGCGCCCGCCGGGCCGGTGACGCTCGACCAGGACGGCTGCCGCTACCATCCGCACGTGTTCGGCATCCTGGTCGGCCAGAACCTCGCCATCAAGAACTCCGACGGCATCCTGCACAACATCAAGGCGAAGGGGACGAAGAATCGTCCGTTCAACATCAGCCAACCGACGACCATGACGTCGGAGCGGACCTTCACGGCTCCCGAGGTGATGGTGCCGCTCGAGTGCAACGTGCACGGCTGGATGCACGCGTGGCTGGGCGTGTTGCCGCACCCGTTCTTCGCGGTCTCGGGCACGGACGGCAGCTTCACGATCAAGGGGCTCCCGCCCGGGACCTATACGATCGAGGCCTGGCAGGAGAAGTACGGCGCGCAGACCGCGACCGTGACGGTGGCGGGGAGTGAGACGAAGACGGCGGATTTCGGTTTCGCCGCCAAGTGAACTAACCGAGGAGCGCCCGATGCATTGGTGGCTGCCGCTCAAGGGTTCGACGTTCGCGGGGGAGGTGGACGGCCTGTTCCTGGCGATCACGATCATCACCGGGATCGCGTTCGTGCTGGTCGAGGTGGGGCTGATCTGGTTCGTCGTGAAATACCGGCAGCGGCCGGGCCGGAAGGCCTTCTATACGCACGGGAGCACCCGCGCGGAAGTGATCTGGACCGCGATCCCCGCGGTGACCATGGTGGCGCTGGGCCTCATCAGCAACCACTACTGGGTCCGGATCAAGGGGCGCAACAGCGTGCCCCCGAACGCCTACCCGATCGCGATCCACGCCAAGCAGTTCGAGTGGCAGGTCACCTATCCGGGGCCGGACGGGAAGCTGGGGACGAGCGACGACTTCACCGTCCGCAACCAGCTGCACGTGCCCGTCGGACGGCCCATCGTCGTCCGCCTCACCTCGGAAGACGTGATCCACTCGTTCTTCGTTCCCGTGTTCCGGGTGAAGCAGGACGCGGTTCCGGGGATGGACATCAATGCCTGGTTCCAGGCGACGGTGCCGGGCACCTATGAGCTGGGCTGCGCCGAGCTGTGCGGGTTGGGGCACTACCGCATGCGGGCGCAGGTGTTCGTGCAAAGCCAGGAAGACTACGACGCCTGGACGAAGCAGGCTGCTCAGGAGGCCTCGTCATGACCACCGTGGCCGCGACCGCACATCCCGCCCCCGCGCATCACGACGACCGGAGCTTCATCCGGAAGTACGTGTTTTCGACCGATCACAAGATCATCGGCATCCAGTTCCTGTTCGTGAGCCTGTTCTTCCTGCTCGTGGGCGGGCTGTTGGCGATGCAGATGCGCTGGCAGCTCGGCTTCCCGGGCAAGCCGATGCCGGGCGGCGGCGTCCTCCCCGAGACCATGGCGCCGGGCGGCGTGATCCTGCCGGAGTATTACATCCAGCTGGTGACGATGCACGGCACGTTCATGGTGTTCTTCGCCATCATGCCGCTGCTCGTGGGCGTGTACGCGAACTTCCTGATCCCGCTGAAGATCGGGACGCACGACATGGCGTTCCCGCGCATCAACATGTGGTCGTTCTGGTCGTTCTTCGCGGCGGGCCTGGTGATGCTGGCGAGCCTGTTCGTGCCGGACGGCGCCGCGCGCGCCGGGTGGACGATGTACGCGCCACTGTCGGCGCGGCACGACCTCTCCGGCGCGTCCTTCGGGCAGGAGATGTGGTCGGTCTCGATCATTCTGGTCGGACTGTCGTCCATTCTGGGCTCCCTGAACTACATCACCACGATCATCAACAACCGCGCACCCGGCATGACGTGGTTCCGCCTGCCGCTGTCGGTGTGGTCGCTGTTCATCACCGCTATCCTCGGCCTGCTCGCCCTGCCCGTGCTTTCCGGCGCGGCGATCATGCTCCTGTTCGACCAGATCATCGGGACGCATTTCTTCGATCCCGCAGCGGGCGGTCAGGCGCTCCTGTGGCAGCACCTGTTCTGGTTCTTCGGCCACCCCGAGGTCTACATCCTGATCCTGCCCGCGATGGGCATGGTGTCGGACATCATCGCGAACGGCAGCCGCAAGCCGATCTTCGGTTATCACTCGATGGTGTTCGCGATCGTCGCGATCGCGTTCCTGGGGTGGATCGTGTGGGGCCACCACATGTTCATGAGCGGGATGAACCCGACGCTCGGGTCGTCCTTCATGGTGTCGACGCTCGTGATCGCCGTTCCCTCGGCCGTGAAGACGTTCAACTGGATGGGGACGATGTGGCGCGGCAACCTGCGGTTCACCGTGCCGATGCTCAACGCGGTCGCGTTCGTCGCAATGTTCGTGATCGGAGGGCTGTCCGGCATCTTCATGGCGGCGACGCCGGTGGACATGTTCATCCACGACACGTACTTCATCGTGGCCCACCTGCACTACGTCTTGTTCGGCGGCAGCCTGTTCGCGCTGTTCGCCGCGATCCCGTACTGGTATCCCAAGATGTTCGGCCGGCTGATGCACGAGGGCTGGGGCAAGGTGCACTTCTGGCTCACGTTCATTTTCTACAACTTGGTCTTCTTCCCGATGCACATCCTCGGCATGGCGGGGCACATGCGGCGGATCTACGATCCGACGCAGTATGCGTTCCTCCAGCCCTACCAGCCGATGAACGAGTTCATTTCGATCAGCGCGTTCCTGCTGTTCGCGACGCAGATCATTTTCTTCGTGAATTTCTGGTGGAGCCTGAAGCGGGGCAAGCCGTCCGGGCTCAATCCCTGGCAGGACAACGGCCTGGAGTGGACGCTGCCGAGTCCCGCGCCGCACGGCAACTGGGAGCGGGTGCCGACGGTGTACCGCGGCCCGTACGAGTTCAGCTCACCGCAGGTGCCCGAGGACTACCTGCCGCAGACCCGCAGGCTGCCGAGCGACCGTGAGCCGGCCGCAGCGTCGGCCGCACGCCACTGACCGAGGGGAGAGGGACGATGACGCACGCAGCCGCCACCGTCGACCAGATGCGGCCCCCGTACCCGGCCGAGCGGGGGCTCGACGTCTACAACACGAAGCTCGGGATGTGGGTGTTCCTCGCGTCGGAGGTGATGTTCTTCGCCGCGTTGATCGGGACCTACATCATCCTGCGGTTCGGCGCCCCGGGCGAATGGGCCAAGCCGGGGATCGTCTTGAACATCAAGATCACCGCCTTCAACACGTTTCTGCTGATCTGCTCGAGCGTGTCGATGGTCAAGGCGTACGCGGCCATCCAGGACGGCGACCCGAAGAAAATGCGCTTCTGGCTGTTGCTGACGATCCTGGGCGGCGCGACCTTCGTGGGGATTCAGGTCTACGAGTACATTCACCTGATCGAGCACGGCTTCGTGCCGAGCGGCGTGCGCGAGGGCAGCGAGCTGGCGGAGCTGGTCGCGAAGGGACAGTTGCCCGCCGCGACGATGGGCCTGTACGGGTCCACGTTCTTCACCATGACCGGGTTCCACGGCTTTCACGTCACGTGCGGCGTGATTTCGATGACCTACCTGTACCTGACGAAAGCGCTGCCCGGCAAGTACACGAAGCAGAGCTACGGGGGGATCGAGACGGTCGGCCTGTACTGGCACTTCGTCGACCTGGTATGGATCATCCTGTTCACGATCGTCTACCTCATTTGAGGGCGGGGGGGCCATGGAGACCGCGCACAAGCGTCCCAACTACATCCTGATCTGGGTGTACCTGGCGGTCCTCACGGCCGCCGAGCTGGCGCTCGCGTTCAAGCTGCCGATCTCACCCAACATCAAGCTCTTGCTGTTGTTGTTCCTGGCGATCTGGAAGGCGGCGCTGGTCGGGCTGTTCTTCATGCATCTGAAATTCGAGCGCTGGAACCTGCGGATCATGGCGATCATCCCCTTGCCGCTGGCCGTGATCTTCATCCTGGCCGGCATGTCGGAGCACATCTGGTAGCGTTTCTCGAGCTGACGAAGCCGCGCATCACGCAGCTGGTGGTGCTCACGGCCGCGGCCGGGTTCTACCTCGGCTCGAGCGCGCGGGTTGACGTGCGGCTGCTGGTGCACACGCTGATCGGCGTGGCCCTCGTGGCCGCGGGGACCAACGCGTTCAACCAGTGGCGCGAGCGCGACGTCGACGCGCGCATGCGGCGCACCCAGGGCCGCCCGCTGCCGTCGGGGCGCGTGACCCCGCGGGCGGCCGCCGCGTTCGCCGCGGGCATCTCGGTGGCGGGCGTGGGCTATCTCGCCCTCAGCGTGAACCTCCTCACCGCCGGGCTCGCGGCACTCACGCTCGCGAGCTACGTGCTGCTCTACACCCCGCTCAAGCGCACCACGACTCTCAATACGCTAATTGGCGCGGTGCCGGGCGCCCTGCCGATCGTGGGCGGATGGACCGCGGCGGGCGGGGCCCTGGGGCCGGCCGTGGCGGCGCTGTTCTGGATCCTGTTCCTGTGGCAGCTCCCCCATTTCCTCGCGCTCGCCTGGATCTACCGGGAGGACTACCGGCGCGGTGGCCTCGCGATGCTGTCGGTCTCGGACGTCGACGGTCGGCACACCGGTCGCATGGTCCTGCTGTACGCGACGGCGCTCGTCCCCGTGAGCCTCTTGCCCACGCTGCTCGGCGTCACCGGCGGGTTGTATTTCTTCGGGGCGCTGGCGCTGGGGCTCGCGTATGCGGGGGCGTCGGTCGCGATGACGCGAGCGGCGACCACGGCGCGCGCGTGGCGGCTGTTTGTCGTGTCGATCGCCTACCTCCCGGCGCTGCTCACGCTCATGGTGGTGGACAAGGTCGCCGCCTAGGCACGGCCATGATTCCCTTCCATCGCCTGCTCATCTCCACCGCGGTCGTGTTCTGCGCGGGCTTCGCGCTGTGGGCGGGCTGGAGCTATCGCGAATCGGGCGACGGCGTGACGCTCGTGATGGCCATCGCGTCCGCCGCCGCGGCCGCGGCGCTCAGCTACTACCTGCGCCACCTGAAACGCTTCCTCGGCCGATGACGCTCGCCGCAGTGCTCCTGCTGCTGCACGGGGGGGACGACCCGCACATGGAGCTGCTCTACTTCTGGGCGGCCGTGATCCTGGCCCTCACGCCGGTGCTGATATTCGGTGGGCTCGGCGTGTGGATCGTGCGGAAGATGTGGCAGGAGCAACGCGGAGCGCGGAACGCGGAACGCGGAACAGAGGGACAGGCCTGAGGTTCCGCGTTAGATTCGTTGCATGAGCACGAAGCTCCCCGAGAAACGCCAAGTCGTCCGCTTCGCCTTCTACAAGCTCGACAGCGCGTGGCGCCGGCTCTCGGCCGAGCGGCAGGCGAGCGCCAAGCTCGAGTTCGGCGAGACGATCGAGAGCTTCGCCGGCCGGCTACTGCTCCGCCCGTACGGGCTCGTCGGCATCCGGGGGGACTGCGACTTCCTGTTGTGGCAGGTGGCGGAAGACCTGGATTCCCTGGTCGCGCTGCAGACCGCGCTCAACCGCACGGACCTGGGAGGCTATCTCGCGGTCCCGTACAGCTACCTCGCGATGACGCGGCGGTCGATCTACGAGTTTCCCGAAGCGCCGGGAGGAGGTCAGCCGTCACGACTCGTGATCCGACCGAGCGACGCGCGCTATCTGTTCGTGTACCCGTTCATCAAGACGCGGGGCTGGTACATGCTGCCCAAGGCCGAGCGGCAGGGCATGATGGACGAGCACGTGCGCATCGGGCGCCAGTACCCGTCGATCCGGCTCAACACGACGTATTCGTATGGGCTCGACGACCAGGAGTTCATCGTCGCCTTCGAGGGCGACAACCCCGCCGACTTTCTCGACCTGGTGATGGAGCTGCGCGAGAGCAAGGCGTCGTCTTACACGCTGCGCGACACGCCGACGTTCACCTGCGTCCAGATGTCGCTGTGGGACATGCTGGACACCCTGGGGGGAGCGGGGTCGGCGCAAGCGGTGTCGCGCCGGCCCACCCGGGCGGACGGCTATACGCCGGTGGCGACGCTCGCCGATCTGCCGGCCGGCACGAGCCGGCGGGTGTACGTGGGCGGGGATGCGGTCGCGCTGTTCAACGTGAACGGCACCGTGCACGCCATCGCCAACCGCTGCACCCATGCGCGCGCCAGCCTCTCCGAAGGCGTCGTCGACCCGGCACGCTGCGCGGTGACGTGCCCGTGGCACGAGGGCGTCTTTTCACTCGAGACGGGGCAGGTGCTGGGCGGGCCGCCGTCGCTGCCGGTCGCCACCTATCGGGTGAAGGTCGAGGGCGACACGGTCCTCATCGCTCCCCCCGGTCTGATCGACGCGCGCGAGCCGATTGCCCCTCGCTCCTGACGACAGCCGCTTCCTCAAGGCGTGCCGCTCGGAGCCCACCGATGTGACGCCGGTGTGGTTCATGCGGCAGGCCGGCCGCTACCTGCCGGAATACCGCGCGTTGCGGCAGAAGCACTCGCTGCTCGAGCTGTGCCACAAGCCGGAGTTAGCGGCCCAGGTCACCTTGCAGCCGATCGAGCGCCTGGGTGTGGACGCGGCGATTCTGTTCGCCGACATCCTGCTGCCGTTCGAGCCGCTGGGGCTGGGCCTCACGTTCTCCGCGGGCGAGGGCCCGCAGATCACCCGCCCCGTGCGCGAGGCGGGCCAGGTGCTGGAGCTGGCGCCGGTGGACCCCGTCACCGACCTCGCCTACGTACTGGAGGCGGCGCGGCTCGCGGCGCGGGCACTGCCCCCCCATGTCCCGCTCATCGGCTTCGCCGGCGCGCCGTTCACGCTGGCGAGCTACGCGATCGAGGGCGGTGCCACGCGCAGCTTCGCCCTCACCAAGCGGTTCATGTACTCGGAGCCGCGCGCGTGGCACCAGCTGCTCGAGCGGCTCGCGGAGCTGGTCGGTGCCTATCTGGCCGCCCAGGCCGACGCCGGGGCGCGCGCGCTGCAGCTGTTCGACAGCTGGGTGGGATGTCTCTCCCCGGCCGATTACGCGAACTATGTGTTCCCTCACAGCCAGCGGGCGCTCGAGCTGGCGGGCGCGTCGGGCGTGCCGGTGATCCATTTCGGGACCGATACCGCGGGATTGCTCGCGGACTTCGCCCGGGCGGGGGGCGACGTGATCGGCGTCGATTGGCGCGTCCCCCTGGACGTGGCGTGGGAGCGGATCGCCCCGGCCTCCATTCAGGGGAACCTCGATCCCGTGGCGCTGCTCGCCCCCCGCGTGGAGCTCGAGCGCCAGACGCGGGAGGTCCTCGCCCGCGCGGGCTCGAGGCCCGGACACATCTTCAACCTGGGCCACGGCGTGCTTCCCGAGACGCCGGTCGAGGCGCTCCAGGCGGTGGTGGAGTGGGTGCATGGCGGCTGAGGCGGAGGCCATCGCCGTCCTCCTCATGGCGTACGGCGGACCGGACAGCCTGGACGACGTCGAGCCCTATCTGCTCGACGTGCGCGGCGGCCGGCCGGTGAGCCCGGAGTTCACGGCGGAGATCAAGGCGCGCTATGCCCGGATCGGCGGTCGCTCGCCGATTCGCGAGCTCACGGAGGCGCAGGCGGCGGGTGTCCAGCGGCTGCTGGGCGACCGCTTCGCTGTGCGCGTCGGCATGCGTCACTGGCATCCCTACATCGCCGACGCCGTCGAGCGGATGGTCGCGGCGGGCCAGCGCCGCCTGGTGGGCATCGCGCTGGCGCCGCACTACTCGTCGATGTCGGTCGGCGCCTATCAGAAAAAGCTGCTCGCCGCCACCGCCGGGCGGCTCGATGTCGCGCTGGTACGGAGCTGGGGCGAGCACACGAAGTTCCTCACCGCTGTAGCCGGTCGGTTGACGCAGGCGTTGGCGCGGTTCCCGTCTCCCGCCGCGGTGCAGGTGCTCTTCACCGCGCACAGCCTGCCCCAGCGGATTCTGGCAGCCGGTGATCCCTATCCCTCCGAGTTGCGGGCCAGCGCCGCGGCGGTGGCGCAGCGGGCCGGACTCACGGCGTGGCACTTCGCCTACCAGAGCGCCGGCGCCACCGCGGAGCCATGGCTCGGGCCGGAGGCGGGCGCCCTGATGACGGATCTCGCCGGCAAGGGCCATCAGGCGTTTCTGATCGTTCCCATCGGGTTCGTGTGCGATCACGTCGAGGTGCTGTACGACGTGGACGTCGTGTACCGGGAGCTCGCCGGGCGCCTGGGCGTGCGTCTCGAGCGCACGGCCTCCCTCAACGACGACCCGCTGCTCGTGGGCGCGATCGCGGAGATCGCCCGCGATGCGGCCGCCGGCCGGGGATGGCTGTGAGCGCCACGGTGGCGGTCGCGGGCGCGGGCCTGGCGGGCCTCTCGGCGGCATGGGATCTGTCGGGGGCGGGAGCGACCGTCGTGGTGCTCGACGCGGGGCGACGGTCGGGCGGCGTAGTCGTGACGGAGCTGCGCGACGGTTTCGTGGTCGAAGCCGGGCCCGATGGATTCCTCGCGGCCGAGCCGGACATCCAGGAGCTGGCGCGCGAGGCCGGCATCGGCGGGCGACTGGTCGATCAACTCACCAGCGGGTCGTCGTTGTGGACCGGGCGGCGGATGGAGCCCCTGGCCGAGGGACAGGCGGCCGCGCTGCTCGGCATCCAGGGGGTGACGCAGTCCGCGATGGACTGCGGATTCCGGAGCTTCGCCACCGGCATGGCGGACCTCGTGGAGGCACTGGTCGCCCGGGTGGGTCCGGCGATCCGACCGGCCCAGGGCGTGACCGGCCTCGCGCCCGCGACGCGAGGTTGGCGACTCTCGCTGGGCGGCGGCTCCACGCTCGAAGCGGAGGCCGTCATCCTCGCGCTGCCGGCGTGGGTAGCGGCGCGACTCGTGGCGGCGGCCGGCGTCCCGGCCGCGCGGCGACTCGATGACGTGATTTATTATCCGACCACGACGGTGTCGCTCGCGTACCGGGGCGATCAACTCGCGACGCCGCTCGCCGGGACGGGATTCGTGTCGGCCGGAGAGTGGGCGGGCGTCGTGGGCGCCTGCTCGTACTCATGGCTCAAGTATCCCGGTCGCGCGCCGCCCGGCCACGCCCTGCTGCGCGCGTTCGTCGGCCCCCTGGACGACGGTCCCGCCGCGGCCGCCCATGCGGAACTCGCCAGCATCTTGGGAATCAAGGGACTCCCGCTGTGGAGTCGCGCGTTCACGTGGCCGCGGGGTCTGCCGCGCTACAAGCCGGGCCACGCCGGGCACGTGGCCGCGGTGCGCGAACGTCTGGCCCGGCTGCCACCGCTGGCGATCGCAGGCGCGGGGTTCGATGGGGCGGGAGTGTCGGCGTGCGTTAAGTCGGGAAGAGCGGCTGCGCGGCAGGTGATGGAGCGGCTGGGGCGTGCGTAGGGGCACGACTGACCCCGGGCGCAAGCCCGGGGATCACGTCAAGAGGGCCTTCGCTGTGCGCACCACATTCTCCACCGTCAACCCGAACTCCTGATAGATCCGCTGATACGGGGCCGACGCCCCGAAGCGTTCGATACCCATCACCACGCCGCGCTCGCCCACCCAGCGGTACCACGGCTGCGGGCTCGCGGCCTCGACGGCGACGCGCGCCCCGACGCCCGGCGGGATCACCGCGTCGCGGTACTCCTGCGGCTGCCGCGCGAACAGCTCCATGCACGGCATGCTCACCGCGCGCGCCGCGACTCCATCGGCCGTGAGACGCTCCCAGGCGCCCAACACCAACTCCACCTCCGAGCCAGTGCCGATGAGCACCAGGGCGGGCTTGCCGGCCGGTGCGTCCGCCAACACGTACGCGCCCAGTCTCAGCCCGTTGGCGGGGGCGTAGCGGGTGCGGTCGATCACCCCGAGTTTCTGACGCGTGAGCACGAGCGCCACCGGGCCGCTCTGGTGGCGGATGGCGGCGCGCCAGGCCTCGACGGTCTCCGTCGCATCCGCCGGCCTGATCACCATGAGATCGGGGACAGCACGCAACGATGCGATCTGCTCGATCGGCTGGTGCGTCGGGCCGTCCTCGCCGAGCCCGATCGAATCGTGGCTGAAGACGTAGATCACCGGGAGTCGGCACAGCGCCGCGAGTCGGATCGGCGGTCGCATGTAATCGGAGAAGATCAGGAAGGTCGATCCCACGGGCCGCACGCCGCCGTGCAGGGCCAGCCCGTTCATGATGGCGCCCATGGCGTGCTCGCGGACGCCGAAGTGCACGTTGCGCGCCCCCCAGCTCCCCGCCCCCACGTCGCCGCCGTTCTTGACCACGACGTTCGTAGAACCGGCGAGATCGGCCGACCCGCCCATCAGCTCCGGGAGCTTCGCCGCGAGGGCGTTCAGCAACTTCCCCGACGCGGCGCGCGTGGCCTGCGCGTCCTTGGGCGTGAACTCGGGCAGGCCGTCGTCCCAACCGACCGGGAGCCGGCCCGCGAGGCGCCGCTCGAGCTCGGCGGCGAGGTCGGGGTGGGCCTTACGGTAGGCGTCGTACTTCCCCTGCCACTCGGCTTCGAGCCGCGCTCCCCGCTCACCGGCGCGGCGCCACTGCGCCAGCGCTTCCTCGGGGACATGGAATGGCTCGAGGCTGGGCCAGCCCAAGTTTTGCTTCGTGAGCCGGACCTCTTCCGCGCCGAGCGGAGCGCCGTGGGCCTCCGCGGTGTCCTGCTTGTGCGGGCTGCCGTAGGCGATGTGGGTGCGCACGATCACGAGCGACGGCCGGTCGGTGACGCGGCGCGCCGCGGCGAGCGTCGCGTCGAGCGCGCCGAGATCGTTGCCGTCCGCCACGCGCTCCACGTGCCAGCCGTAGCTCTCGAACCGTTTGGCCGTATCGTCCGAGAACGTGAGGTCGGACTTGCCGTCGATGGTGATGCGATTGTCGTCGTACATCCCGATCAGACGGCCCAGCTTCAGGTGACCGGCGAGCGAGCAGGCCTCGTGCGAGACGCCCTCCATCAGGTCGCCGTCGGACGCGAGGAAGTAGGTGCAGTGATCGACGACGGCGTGGCCCGGGCGATTGAACAGCTGCGCGAGGTGGGCCTCCGCGAGCGCCATCCCCACGGCGTTCCCGACGCCCTGACCGAGCGGGCCGGTGGTGGCCTCGACGCCCGGCGTGAGCCCGTGCTCGGAGTGCCCGGGCGTCCGGCTTCCCCACTGGCGGAACTGCTTGAGGTCGTCGAGCGACAGGTCGTAGCCGGTGAGGTACAGCACCCCGTAGAGCAAAATGCAGGCGTGACCCGCCGACAAGACGAAGCGATCGCGCCCCAACCAGTCCGGGTGGGCGGGATGATACCGCAGGTGGCGTTGCCACAGCACATACGCGAGCGGCGCCAGCGCCATGGCGGTACCCGCGTGGCCGGAGTCCGCCTGTTGCACCGCATCCATGGCGAGGGTGCGGACGGCGTTGATGCAAAGCTGGTCGAGGGAACTGCTGCGCGCGGTCGGGGGAGGGGGGAGCGAGGTCACAACAGGCCCGATTTCGAGGCCTGCCACAGGTGCATGAGTCGATCGAAGCCGTTCACGAGCAGGTCCACCTGCTGCGGACTGGGGCTCGCCTTGGCGGCGGTCTTGAGCTCCGCGCAGATACGCGGCATCTCCTTACGGCCCTGCTTGGTCCCCTCGGCGGCGATCTGGTCGAGGATGACGACGATCCGCTCCCGCGCCGCTTCGTCCTTGGGAACCTGCCAGAGGTAGTCCGCGAGCTGCTTGCCCTCGCTGCACAGCTTGCCGAGGGCGTCGAGCAGGGGCGGCTGCGCGCGGCGCGGGGCGTTGGAATCGCTCATGGGAGTCCAATTATACCAAGAAACCGGCGAAACGTGCGGTTGCCCGAACTCCGAGCGGCCTCTAGCTTGCGGTCTCGATGAACCAGTTGCGCGAGCTGTGGCGGGCCTTCCATCGGTGGGCCAAGGGGTGGGACACGTCCGTCGTGGTGGCGGTGCTCATCTGGATCGTGCTGCGCTCCTACCTGATCGAGGCGTTCCGCATTCCCTCGGCGAGCATGGAGAACACGCTGCTCGTCGGCGACTTCCTGTTCGTCAACAAGGCGATCTACGGCGGCGAGCTGGAGATTCCCGGGACGGGGATCCGGTTGCTGCGCGTTCCGGGCTACGCCGAGCCCCAGCGTGGCGGCATTGTCGTGTTCCGCTCGGTCGAGGACTCGACGCCCAACCTGAACATCGTGAAACGGGTGATCGGCGCGGGGGGGGACACCCTGCGGATGATGCACGACACGGTGTACCGCAACGGCACGCGGCTCGACGAGCCTTACGCGCTCCATCTCGCGGGCGGGAGCGAGGCCGATCCCGGCTTCCGGCTGCAGCAGATGCGCGCGTGGCAGCTGCGGTACTACATCGGTCGCGATTCGGCGCACTACCACCCCACGACGCATGACTGGGGTCCAGTGGTGGTGACGGCGGGGCATTTCTTCGTGATGGGCGACAACCGCGACGAGTCCTACGACAGCCGTTTCTGGGGATTCCTGCCGCGGGCGCACGTCGTGGGGAAGCCGCTCATCATCTATCTCAGCGTAGCGACGGACCCGCTGCGGATCCGCTGGAACCGGATGCTGCGCCGGCCGAGGTGAGGGCATGACCGAGCCGGTGAGTCTCGAGCGAGCCGTGGCGCTCGCCGCGCTCTGCAGCGCATGGTCCGTTGCGGGCGCGGCCCAGCAGCGCGACACGACCGCGCGTCCGGCCGACAGCCTCAAGGTGTACACGCTGCCGCCCGCGGTCGTGTCCGTCACGCGCGCCAACCCCCCGATCAACAAAGTTCCCCAGGCCGTGCAGCTGGTCGAAAAGACCGAGATCAGCCGCGCTCGACCTACGTGGGGTCTCGACGAGGCCCTCGTCTCGGTGCCGGGCGTGTACGCCGCGAACCGCTACAACTTTTCGCTCGATCAGCGCATCTCGATCCGCGGGTTCGGGGCACGCTCGGCGTTCGCCGTCCGCGGGATCAAGGTGCTCGTCGACGGGATTCCACAGACCCTGCCCGACGGCCAGGGCCAGCTCACCAATCTGGAGCTCGGCGCCGCCGACCGGATCGAGATCCTGCGTGGGTCCGCGTCGGCCCTGTTCGGGAACGCCGCAGGCGGGGTGATCAGCATCTGGAGCGATCCGACCGCGCCCCAGAGCGTCCGCCAGGATGTGCGCGTGCTGTTCGGCACGTTCGACCGCCACCTGGATCGCAACTGGAGCAAGTGGCAGGCGACCACGGCGTTCCCGATCGGCGTGGGGAGCGGGCTGGTGACCGTGTCGCGGCTGGACTACACGGGTCAGCGGCAGCACTCCGGCGCCGACTTCCGCAATCTCAACTCGCGCTGGCACTTTCCGCTGGCGCACGGCTGGTCGTTCGCCGCCACGGCCGACGTGGGGTGGGACCCGCGTGCCGACAACCCGGGCGCGCTCACGGCCGCCGAGCTGGCCAGGAACCCCGATTCCGCGGCGGCCATCAACATCACCCGTGTGGCCGGAAAAGACGTGACGCAGGGGCAGGGGGGCGTGACCGTGCGACGAGAGTTCCCCGGAGGAGGCGACGCCTCGTTGACGGTCTTCGGCGTCGCGCGCAGCCTCAAGAACCCGACCACCTTCGCGTACATCGACCTCGACCGGCTCGACTATGGCGCTCGGTTCGCGGTCAGCCGGCCGCTCCCGCTCGGCTCCCTCGAGCAGCGGCTCACGGCCGGCATCGACTTCCAGCGCCAGCGCGACGACCGCAAGAACTTCCGTAATAATGCCGGCCAGGTCGACACGACGGTACGCACCCTCGACCAGCTCGAGCACGTGACCGAGATCGGCCCGTTCGTACAGAGCGCGCTGCAGGTCGCCGGCCACGTCTCGGTCACGGGCGGGCTGCGCTACGACTGGGTGACCTTTCGAGCGGACGATCGCCTGATCACGGCCACCAATCCCGACGACTCGGGCCGCCGCCTGATGAATGCGCTGTCGGGCTCGGTCGGGGTCGCGATCACGCCCTCCGACGCGACGACCGTGTACGGCAACATCGGAACCTCGTTCGAGACGCCCACCACGACCGAGCTCACCAACCGGCCGAGCGGCGCCGGCGGCTTCAACCCGTCGCTCGGGCCGCAGCAGGCGACGAACTACGAGATCGGCGTGCGCGGCGACGTCCGGGGACGCTTGAACTACTCCGTGGCCTTGTTCGACGCCGAGGTGCGGGGCGAGCTCATTCCGTTCCCGGTGCCCGCCGACACGAATGGCCGCGTCTACTTCCAGAACGCCGGCACGTCCCGCCATCGCGGTGTCGAGCTGAGCAGCGCGCTGGAGCTCGCGGCGGGGTTGCGTCTCACGACGGCGTGGACGTATTCGGACTTCCGCTACACCCGCTACTCGATCGGCGCGCGGACGGTGGACGGCCGACCGCTGCCCGGGATCCCGCAGCACTGGCTGCACTTCGTGCTGGCGGCGCATCCAGCGTTCGCGCCCGGTGGTTGGGCCGAGGTGGAGGAGACGCACTCATCGGGTTATTTCGTCAACGATACCCTCAACACGGCCACCGGCGCGTGGTGGACCACCAGCGTACGACTGGGCTGGAGCGGGACGGCGGGGAGCGTGCGGCTCACCCCGTTCGTGGGCTTCAACAACGTGTTCAACCGGGCCTATGTCGGGTCGGTGGTTATCAACGCGGCCGCGGGGCGCTATTATGAGCCCGCTCCCGGCCGCAACATGTACGTCGGATTTTCGCTCGGAGCAGGGGAGTAGACGTCGTCCTTCAACGGAGGTGGGTATGAGGTATTGGGCTCAATGGTCCGCGACGACACTGGTCGCGGCGCTCGTCGCGGCACCGCTGTGCGGGCAGGGGTCGGGAGGAGTCTCGAATCCGGGCATCCCCCCCTCGGCCCCCGCGGTGGTGACGAACGCGATGCTGGCGAACGCCGCGGCGAGCGGCGACTGGCTGATGTACGGGCACAACTACTGGAACAACCGGTTCTCCCCCCTCAAGACGATCAACGCCACCAACGTGAGGCGTCTGGTCGCGCGGGCGGTGTACACCCACGGCTCGACCCAGCTGGGCAGCTTCGAGACCACGCCGATCGTCGTGAGCGGGACGATGTACATCACGTCGCCCGCGACACCGAACAACATCGTGCGCGCCTTCGACCTGCGCACGCAGAAAATGCTGTGGGAGTACACGCACAAGAACGCGCCGGTCGCGACCGCGTGCTGCGGTCCCAACAACCGCGGCGTGGCGGTCTCCGGCGGGTCCGTGTTCGTGGGCACGCTCGATGACGAGCTGGTGGCGCTCGACGCCGCCACGGGCAAGGAGAAGTGGGCGGTCAAGGTGGGCGACGGGCCCGAGGCCGGCTACACCGAGACGATGGCGCCGCTCGTGATCGGCGACAACGTGATCATCGGGACTTCCGGCGCCGAATACGGCATCCGCGGCTACGTGAAGGCCTTCAACGCGGCGAGCGGTGCGCCGGTCTGGACGTGGTACACGCTGCCCTCGCCGGAAGACGGGGGCTGGTGGGGCCCCTTCTCCAAGACCACGCCCGAGGGCGACGACCTGAAGCGCGACGTCGCGAAGGAGCGTGCCGACTCCGCCAAGTACGCCGATGCCTGGAAGACCGGCGGCGGCTCGGTGTGGATGACACCCGCCTACGACGACGTGAGCAAGACGCTGTTCGTCGCGATCGGCAACCCGTCGCCCGACCTGGACGGCTCGATCCGCCCCGGCGACAACCGCTGGACCGAATCGGTCGTCGCGATCGACGCGACCAACGGCAAGTTCAAGTGGGGATACCAGGAGGTGCCGCACGACGTGTGGGACCTGGACGCGGTGAGTCCTCCGGTGATCGCGATGGTGGGGGGGAAGAAGGCCGTGGTGGAGGCGGGCAAGACCGGTTTCGTGTACGTGCTGGACGCGGCCACCGGCAAGCTGATCCGGCGCTCCGCGGCGTTCGTGCCCCAGCAGAACATGTACAGCCAGCCGACCGCCGACGGCGTGTTCATGCTCCCGGGTGCGAACGGCGGCCAGGAGTGGTCGCCCATCGCGGTGCATCCGGATCTGGGCTACGCCTATACGGTGGGCCTGCACCAGCCGATGCATTACAAGGTGCATTACGCGCCGTGGGAGAAGGGCCGGTTGTGGCTCGGCAGCGCCTTCGTGCGCATCCCGGACGCGAAGGGCGGCTACTCGGGTGAGTACGGCAATGTGAACGCGATCGACTTGAACACCGGCAAGATCGCGTGGAGCGTGAAGACCGAGCTGCCGATGATGGGCGGCGCGACCGCCACCGCGGGCGGCCTGGTGTTCGCGGGTGAGGGCAACGGCTGGTTCAAGGCGTACGACGCCAAGACCGGCGCGGTGCTGTGGCAGTTCAACTGCGGCGCCGGCGCCAACGCAGCGCCCTCGGTGTTCGAGCTCGACGGCGAGGAGTTCGTGGCGGTGGCGGCGGGAGGCAACTTCCAGATCAGCTATCCGCTGGGGAATTCGGTCTTCGTCTTCGGACTGCCGAAGGCCGGGATGTAGGCTCGTTTCCAGGCCCCGGCGGGGTCTCCCTGCGCGACAAAAAGACGCGGTCGCTCCGGGAGACCCCGCCGGGGCCTGATCCCCCATCCCCTTCCCACAGGGCGAGTTGCGGCCGGTGGCGCGTGCGCCCCTACGGCTGCGAGGGGCCGAAAACCCGCCCGCTATTGCATTTAGGGGGGGGTCATACCCAATATTTTGCGGGATTCTGGGCCAGGGGCGGCCGGAAGGTGGGTTTGCCCTTGGTCCCCCGGGATCACCTCGGACGCCGTCCCTGGCGGCCACTCCTGCGAGCAAGTATAAGGTCTGCGGGAGCGGGGAGTCGCACTCGAAGAGGAGGTGGGCTCCGCAACTTTCCTTATCAGGTCGGTCATACACAGGCGTAGTGAGAAGCCAGACGAGCAGGCTACCTAGCAGGCCAACTCCCAAGGAGGGGTTCTCGTATGAAGCGTCTCACGTTGCTGTTGTTGGGTCTCGCGCTCGGCGTCACGGCGACGGCCAAGGCGCAAGGCCTGACGATGCAGATGTCGAATGGCTGGTCGTTCGCGTTCTCCGGGAACGTGAACGCGTTCTGGGTGTTCTCGTCAGACTCTACCAAGGCATCCAAGAACTCGAGCGTACGCACAGGGTTGCTCCCAGCGTTCGCCACGTTCGAGGCCAGGGGCAAGGAATCCGGAATGAACCTTGGCATCCACTTCGGCTTTGCGCCACAGATCCAGAACGCAGGTAACGCACATGACCAGTTCGGCGCGAATATCGACATGCGTCAAGTTTACCTGACGATCGGCGGGCAGTGGGGCCAGATCCTTGCGGGCCGCGAGCTTGCGCTGTTTCAGAGACAGAACATCCTCAGCGACATGACCTTGTTCGGAGTTGGTGCGGTCGGCGACCCTCAGGGCGGGGGCACGACGCTGGGTCGCATCGGTTACGGTTACATTTACCCAAACTTCAACGCCCAGGTTACCTACAGTTCGAACCCGAAGAACCCGGCGCAGCTGTCAATCGGCTTGTTCCAGCCTTCGGTCTTCGGCGGGTTCGGAGTCACGAAGATCCCGCGCCTCGAAGCTGAAGGGACCTGGCATCAGACGCAGGGCAAGACCAAGTATATGGTCTGGGTCGGTGGGGAATGGCAGACCACTTCGAACGCGGCAGACAGTTCGGTCAGTTCGGTGGGTGGAACGGCTGGCGTGAAGGTGGACCTCCAGGACCTGTCTGTGGTCGTCAATGGTTACGTCGGCAGCGGGATCGGCACAACGTTCGGCTTCTCCCCAGACGCCGTTGCCAATGGTACCAACAAGCGCAAGTCGGACGGCGGGATTGTCCAAGTCAGCTACACAGCTAACAAGAAAACGACGGTAGGGGCAAGCTGGGGCTTCAGCCGATTGAAGGGGGCGGGAACGACCAGCACGGACGGCACCGACGCCCCACTTGGGCAGGTCTCATTGTATACCGTTGGCGTCTACCATCAGTGGACCAAGTCTCTGAAGCTTGTCTTCGAGGGCAGCCGCGAGATCAACGCGCATATCGGCACGTCTGCGATCCTGCGCGGAGCGGTTGGCGTGCCGCCACTCAACCGTACGCTATTGTCCGGCGGGTTCATGCTCTTCTTCTAGAGCAGAACGAGCACGGTAGAACGGAAAGAGGCCGGGAGCGATCCCGGCCTCTTACGTTTGTGCGTGACGTTTTCGTGCTACGCCTCTGTGCTACGTCTTTGGGTGACGTCTATTTGTAGCGGTACGTAATCCGGCCTCTCGTAAGGTCGTAAGGCGACAAATCCACCGCCACTCTATCTCCCTGCAGGATCCGGATGTAGTTCTTGCGCATCTTCCCGCTGACGTAGGCCAGCACCTCGTGCCCGTTCTCGAGCTTCACGCGGAAGGTCGTGTTGGGAAGCACCTCGGTGATCGTGCCCATCATCTGTATCGCGTCGCCCGCCACGTCCCGGTCGCCTCCTCGTCCTACGCGCGCGCCGCGTGCGGATCCATCGTCTCGTCCCGCGGGGGCTCCCGGCCCCGCTCGATATACGACGCATGCCGCCCGCAGCTCTGGCAGGTGAGCGTCACGCGCTCGGGCGCGAGCGGCCCGAGCTTGCTCCCCCGTCGCCGGGGCGCGCGCACGATCGACCGCGTCCCGCACGAGGGGCAGACCAGGGGCACATGCTCGCGGTCCGCCGCGATCAGCGCCAGCGCTTCCGGCGCCCGGTATTCCTTTATTCCGCGTCGTCCCACGGCTCTAGGTCACGCCTCCAACGTGGGAATCTAGCCACCCCAGGAAGGGCCTCCAGCGGAGCGATTGCGGGCCTGCTTGACAGCCTTGCCGCGGGGCGTATCTCTCATCCAGCCCGGAGGTTCCGCCAGATGGACCGCCCCAAATACGTGCCCGTCGCCGAGATCGAGGTGGATGCGGCTCGACCCGACCATCAGGGCTTCACGCTCACCGGCCAGGGCGCCGATCACGCCGAATACCAGCTGGACCTGCACTTCGGCATGCCGCTCGACGCCAAGACCCGCAGCGTGCTCGGCGAGCTGTTGTCGCACTCCGATTTGACGATCTCACGCCGGGCGCCGGGCGGGCTGGTCCAGGCGCTGCGCCAGCGTCGTAACCGCGCATCACAGTCGTAGTTCCGACGAAAATCCTTGACGCTCCCGAGGGGTCGATGTAGCTTGGCGCGACCTTCAGCGCCGGAGCAGCGTGTTCGATGCCCCCCCCAGCTGAGCTCGGCGGGTCGCAGATTTCTTCGCTGCTCGAAGCCCTCCCCGGCATCGCGAGTGTACTGCGCAGCCCCGTGGCGGACGCCCTGGTCAAAGCGATCCGCGGCGCCGCGGGATTGGGCGAGTTCACCGTCGACGACGCCGAGGAGTTGGTCCGTTACGCGGTGCGCCGCGGCCTGATCGGTCCGGAGGAAGGCGACCGCGTCCTCGCCGACGTACAGGGCGCGCTCAAGCGCAAGCCTCCCAAGAGCGCCGTCAAGCCCAAACCGGCCCCGAAGAAGAAGCCCGCCAAGAAGAAGTCGCGCCGGTGAAGCAGCGCGTCTAGACGCGGAATCCCCGCACCAATTCGTGGAGCTTGTCGGCCGCCTGCAGCAGACTACCTGCGGCGGCCGCCATCTCCTGGGTCGAGGCGCCCTGCTGCTCCGCGGCGGCCGTCGCCTGCTCCGCCCCGCTCGCATGCGCCGTCGCCCGTCCCGACACCTGTTGGGCCTGTTCCTGCAGGCGCAACGTCGTCGCGCGGTTCGACTGCGCCGCCATCCGGACCCGCGCCGCCGCCTGCTCCACCAGCTCCACCGCCGTGGCGATCTCGGCGAGACCGTGGGCCGCCCCTTCCGCGACGGACTCGATCCCCCGCACTTTGGCCTGACCGGCCGCCATCGTGGCGGTGACGTCCTCCATCTGCTCGCGGATCAGGCCCGTGGTACGCGTCACCTCCTCGGCCGCGCGCGCCGATTCGTCGGCGAGCTGGCGGACTTCTTCGGCCACGACCGCGAACCCGCGGCCGTGCTCGCCGGCGCGCGCCGCCTCGATCGCGGCGTTCAAAGCGAGCAGGTTCGTCTGCGACGAAATGCGCTTGATGAGATCGACGAAGTCGTCGATCGAGGTGGAGAGCTCCGTGAGCTGCGCGATCTGCTTGGAGCTGGTCTGGACCACTTCGCGCACATCCAGCAGCACGCCGCCGGCGGCGGCCACGTCGCCGCGGTGTCGCTCGGCCACGGTGCGGATCTCCTCGCCCAGCTTCGCCGCCCGCTCCGCCGCGTCCGCCATGTCCCCCGTCGCCTTGCCCAGCTCGTCCAGTCCCGTACCCATGAAGCCGAGGGCGGCGCGCTGCTGATCCGCGCCGCTGGAAATCTCCACCATCGCCGTCGACACCTCGCTCGAGGAGGCGGCGAGCTGCTCGCTCACCGCGGACAGATCCCCCGCCGACCCGGCGATCCGGTCCGCCTCGGTGATCACCTCGCCGACGATCCGGCGCAGCCGGTCCCCCATGTGCTGCATCGCGTCGGCGAGCACACGGAACTCGCGCGGCATGTCGCCCGTCGTGACCGGCCGCAGGTCGCCCGCCCCGAACCGCTCCGCGGCTGTCACGAGCCGCGCGAGCGGGCCCTGCACCGACTGGAGCGTATAGCGCGACAGGAACACGCCCGCGATCACGAGCGCGACCACGAACGCCCAGAGCTTGCGCTCCCGCTCGGCGGCGTCCGTGGTGAGCCGTTCGGCCGCCTTCGCCGCCTTCTGGGCCTGGCGCCGCGACAGATCGCGCACCAGACGCGTCAACTCGGTCGACTGGGACCGCACCGCAGCAGCTCGGGCCACGGCTTCCTGATCGCGCCCCAGGTCTTTCAACGCGTGGGCGATCGAGTATTCGGTCTGGATCGTGGCGTGCAGTTGCTTGAGGCGGTTGACGGTGACGCGGTCTTCGGCGGTGAGGCCGCCCAGGGCGTCCAGCCGCCGCTCGTACTGGAACGCGTCGTCGGCGGTCGTCTGAAACTGCCGCCGCGCATCGGCGCCCGGGGACGCGAGATACTGCTCGGCCGCGCGGATCTCCTCGAGTACGCTCGTGACGAGACCACTCCCGACCTCGGTCGACGCCCGCAGGCCGGCCAGCTCCTCCGCCACGGCCTTGCGCATGCGGCGGAGCGTGGCCGCGCCGGCGATCGCCGTGACCACCAGGCCGACCATGAGCAGCACCAGCCCCACCAGAATGCGGTTCCGGATGGTGGCGAGCGGACTCCGCATCACCGCTCCGCCTGGGTCACCAGCGCGCCGTCGTGCACCACGCCGATCACGACGGTCTTCCCCCGCACGTCGCCGTTGGCGTCGAACGCGATCGCGCCCGTGACGCCCTCGAACTGCCCCCGGCCCGGGCCGACGTGCGCGAGAAAGTCGCGGACCGCGCCCCGCGCGGCACCCGCGCGCTCAATCGCCCGCGCCAGCAGCAGCACGGCGTCGTAGGCCCCGGCCCCGCGGTGGTCGGGGCGCAGCCCCGGGAAGGCGCGGGCGTAATCCGCCACGAACGCCGCGTTGCGCTCGTCGCGCCGGTCGGGAAGATAGGCCGAGGAGATCCGCACCCCTTCTGCGAGCGCCCCGTCGGCCTCGATGCCCGTGAGCGCGTCGCCCCCGAGCACCGGCCAGCGCACGCCCAGCGCAGCCATCTCCCGGAGCGCGAGCTCCGCTCCCGGTCGCTCGCCGGCGACGAGCAGCACGTCGACCCCCGCCCGCCGCATACGGGACAGGTACGGCTCGAGCGACGGCGTCGCCGCGACGTAGGGATCCGCTTCCTCCACGGCTCCACCCAGCCGCGTGAACTCCGCCGCGAACGTGCCGCGCACCCCGCGTCCATAGTCATTGTTGATGTAGATGATGCCCGCCCGCCGCGCGCCCAGCGCCTGCCAGGCGTAGCGCGCCAGCTCGGGCCCGTGCTGCAGGTCGCTCGGGCACACACGGAACACCCACGGGCTGAACCCCGACAGATCGGGACTCGACGCCGAGGGCGAGATCATCGCGACGGGAGTGGGCCCGGCGGCGTACACCCGTGCGGCGGCGATCGTCGTGCCGGACGAGAGGTGCCCCACCACCGCCACGACCGTGGGATCCGCGTACAGCTGCTCCGCCACCCGCACCGCCGTGTCTTCGCTTCCCGAGTCATCGGCGACCCGCAGCTCCAGCGGCCGGCCGCGCACCCCGCGCCTGGCATTGATCTGGTTCACCGCCAGTTGGGCGGCCCGCAGCATCGACGCGCCGCGCGGCTGGGAGAAGGGGCCCGCCAGCCCGATCGCGACCGGGCGGCCGGGGCGGGCGGAGCACGCCGCGAGCCCGACGGCAAGGCCGACGACGAGTGACGTTCGCAGAAGCCTTCTCCCTACCAGGTGCGGGGCAAGGTTAAGCTCGGCCAAGGGTAAGCGCAACATTCCCGCAGGGTTTCCACCCGGTTTTCCAGATGGATGTGGACAAACGCCCGGTTTGCCGGTGCGCGGCGGGGCGGTAGCTTGGTGCAGATGGAACCGTCGCGCGCGCTGTATCGGTTTGCCGGTGCTCTCGAACCTCTCCTGGTCGCTCCGGATGCCGCCGCCTTCGAGCGGGCGTGGGATGCGGCGCATCTCGACCGCCTCGCGTGGGAGGCGCTCGCGCTCGCCCGACGGGCGAACAGTGCGGCGCTCGAGCCCGCCCTGCACGCGGTGGACCGCCGGCTCCTCGCCGTGCTGGAGCGCTGCCGCTCGTTCCTCGATCCGCATCTCGTGACCTTCCGCGTTCCCGAGCTGGAGCGCTGTCAGCACGCGGCCGCCGCGGCGCTCGCCGGGGCGCGCTGGGGCGTGGCCGGGTTACGAACCGTCATCGCCGATACGGCGGCCCCGCTCGGTCGCCGCTATTTCGCGTTCCTCGCGCTCGCGGAGCGCCATCCGGAAGGGGCCTGGCCGCTGTTCGAGCGCTATCTCGTGACTCCGGGAGCGCACCACGCGTTCGTCGCCGCGGCGGTGGAAGCGGCGCGGTTCTACGTGGGCCACGCCGCAGTGCTGGAGCGCCTGTTTCAGCGCATCCGCGGCGACCACCTGCTGCGCCGCTTCCTCGGTCCCAAGATTCTCGAGTCGCTGTACGTCCTCGCCGAGGAGCGTACCCTCCCGCTGTTCGAGGAGCTGCTCGTCTCGGGCCACACCGACCCAGACGTGGAGCGCTGCGAGGTGACCCGGGCCCTCGTGGCCGTGCGCCGGCTCACGGGACGCGTGGCGCGGAGCTCGAAGTTCGCCGACGGCGACGATCCGGCCGTGCTGCGCACGCTCGACGACGCGGAGCGACAATTCGAGCAGCAGCGGGATCGGATCGTGCCGGTGGTGGTCATTTGACGAACTCCCACAGTTTGTCCCGGTAGGCCCGCCCACCGCGGTCGTAGGTCTCGTTGTGCCCCGCGCCGTGGATCAGGACCAGCTGGACCGGTCCCGCCGCCGCCGCAGCCACCGCTCTCCCCATCGCCGTCGGCACGAGGCGGTCGGCATCTCCGTGGAACACGAGCACCGGGGAGCGGATCTGCTGCATGCGACCGACGTTGTCGAGTGAGAGGCGGACGATAAAGCGCGGCAACAGGGCATACAGCTGACGCGCCATCGCAGCCGCGCTGGTGAACGGGGATTCGAGGATCAAGCCGGCGACGGGATGGCGCGCCGCCACCCAGGTCGCGGCTGCGGTGCCGAGCGAGCGGCCGTAGACGTAGATGCGGCCCGGGTCGACCCCGGGTCGTGCCACCAACGCCGCGTAGGCGGCGTCCGCCGCGCCATACAGCGCCGTCTCGGTCGCCCGGCCCGCGCTCCCGCCGTAGCCCGGATAGTCGACCACCAGGACGGCCGTTCCGGGCGGCTGAAACTCGCGCACGATGGGCCAGATGGCCGCGATGTTTTCGCCGTTGCCGTAGAGCCAGAGGAGGCCAGGGGAGGTTGCGGAGGCTGGAGGAGGTTGCGGGAGGTTGATGCGGTGCGGAACGACCTCCCCTAACCTCCCCCGTCCTCCCCCAACCTCGGGTTTCAAGTACCACCCGACCAGTCTGGTTCCGTCCTCCATCGTCACCTCGATCGTCTCCCCGTTCGCGACGCCGACGCGTTTCGGATCCGGGACCGGGGCGCGGGGCGCCGGAAAGGCGAGACGCTCCTGGAACCGCCACGCGAGCAGCACGAGCAGCGCGTACGCCAGCGCGAGCCCGAGCGCGATCCGGAGGGCGAGCATCGGGGGAAGTTAACTTGCAGCCTGCGCCTGGAACACAAATCTTTGGAGCCGTGACCACTCAGCCGACCTGTCCCGCGTGCCGCGCGGAAATCCCGTCGGGCTCGGCGTTCTGCCCCGCCTGCGGCACGCCGTCGCCCACCGTGATCACGAATGAGCGCGCCACGGCGACGGCGGTGCCGGCGGCGGGGCTCGCCGGTGTGCCCACAGCGCAGCGCATGGCACGCGCGCTCGGGTCCAAGTACGAGGTGCGACGCCTGGTGGGCCGGGGCGGGTTCGCCGAGGTGTACGAGCTGTGGGACAAGGATCTCGACCGGCGCCTGGCCTGCAAGGTGCTCCACCCCGAGATCGCGTGGACGCCGGGCATGCTGGCGCGCTTCCGCCAGGAAGCGAAGGCGCTGGCCCGGCTCCAGCACGCGTCGATCCTCCCCATTCACTTCACGGGAGATGGGGAAGGGCTCGTCTACTACGTCATGCCGTTCGTGGAAGGAGAGTCGCTGGCCGACACGCTGCGGCGCCGCGGCACCTACGGCACCGAGGCCGCGCTCGCGGTGGCCGAGCCCGTGCTGCAGGCGCTGGCCCATGCCCATGCCCAGGGTCTGGTGCATCGCGACATCAAACCGGACAACGTGATGCTGGAAGCGAAAACCGGCCGAGCCCTGCTCGTGGACTTCGGGATCGCAAAGCTGCTGGACCCCGGCTCGGGCGAGGGCAGCGCCAAGACGGCGACGGGCTTCACCGTCGGGACGGTGCAATACATGAGCCCCGAGCAGGCCCTCGGCCAGCCGAACATCGACGGGCGCAGCGATCTGTACGCGTTCGGCGCCATGCTGTACCAGATGGTGACGGGCACGCCCCCCTACGATGGCGCTTCGAGCGCCGAGATCGTCGGCAAGCACCTCGCCGATCCCGTGCCGGTGGCGAGCGAAGTCAACGCCAAGATCCCGCGCTGGCTGTCGAGCGTGATCGTCAAGTGCCTCGCGAAGCAACCGGAGGACCGCTATCAGAGCGCCGACGAGGTGCTGGCGGCGCTCGAGGCCGGCCGGGCGTCCGGATCGACCGGGCTGGTCGGAGCGCGCACGCTCGAGCGGCAGGTGCGGCGCTCGGGGGAAATGCGCTCCCGTACGGCGCGGCTCGGCTGGTGGGCCGCCGGGGCGCTGGCCGTGCTCGTCGGGGGCGGCGTGGCGCGCCGCGCCGGCTACCTCGGGTCCGGGGTCGCCTTCGTCCACAACGGGCTCGTCGAGCCGGTCGAGATCCTGCGCGACGGCGTCCCGTCGGACACGGTGGGACCCGACGGGACCCAGCGCCTCTGGCTCTCGCGTGGGCGCGACACGGGGTTCGCCTGGCGACTGCTCCGCCCCGGCAACCCTCCGCTGGGCGAGCCGATGGAGGGGCCGCTGGGTCCCTTCACGCGGATCCGGGGACGACGCGTCGCGCAGGTCGCGGCAGAGGTGGGACGCCAGACCTACTTCGCGCCCCTCATCACCAACACCAGCGCGTCGGACATCACCGTCGAGGTGAACCCGGGGACCGCCGCCGCGGCGCGCTGTGGCTGCCTCGTTCCCCGCGGCGCCGTGCGTACGCACATCGGCTACTATCGGCTGTATCGCAACTCCGCCGTCGCCGCGTACAACACCGCCCACCCCTACACCGGGCCGCACGTGGACCGGGAGGGCTTCGCGGCGCGCGTGACCCCGCCGGACGGGGCCGTGGTGCTCGAATTCTAGCGCACGCCCCCGACGCCCAGCTCCTCACCAGGGCGCGCGGCGCCCTGCTGGGGCTGGTAGTCGGCAATCAGCTCGGGGTGCCCACCGAGCGGCTCGGCACCGCCAAGGCCATTCGGGAAGCGTTCCCCCAGGGCGTACGCGATCTCCAGCCACCCCCCAAGGGGTCGCCCTTCGACGACGACGCGGCCATGACGCTGCTCCTGGCCGAATCGCTGGCGGAGCGAGGCGACCTCGACGCCACCGACGTGGCGGGGCGGTGGGTGAAGTGGATGCGGGTCGACGGGCGCGGCGTGGGTCCGACCACGCAGCGGGCGCTGCGTCTGATCGAGCGCGGCGTCGAGCCGTTCGAGGCGGGTCGCCAGGCGCGCACCGCGGGGGCCACCGCGTCGAATGGGGCGGTGATGCGGTGCATCCCGGTCGCGCTCCGCTACCACGACAACGTCGACAAACTCATCCGCGTCTCGACACAGCAGGCGGCCATCACCCACGCCGACGAGCGCTGCACCTGGGGAGCGGCGGCCGTGAACCTCGCGGCGCGCGAGCTGCTCCACGGCAACCAGTATTTCATCGAGGAGGTGCTGCACCGGCTGCAGGGCGCGGCGCCGCGCGTGCTGATCGAGGCCATCCGGCGCGTCCCCTGGGAGCCAGAGAGCGACCTTCCCGTGGCCGTGCCAAACGAGTTCGGCTACGCGGTGCACTGTGTGGAGATCGCGTTCTGGTGCGCGGTACACCGCCCCTCGCTCGAGGAGGCCCTCATCTTTCTCGTCGAAGCGGGCGGCGACACGGATACCAACGCTGCGGTGGCGGGGGCGCTGCTGGGGGCGCGGCACGGGGAGACGGGCATCCCGCCGCGCTGGCTCGATCAGCTGGGGAGGGCGAGCACGCGTGGCGTGTCGGAGCTGGCGGAGAGATTGATCAGGGGGACCAGCCCTGAGCAGCCGTAAGCCTTGAGACCTGCGGCTGCTCAGGGCTTACGGCTTGCGGCTCTCCTTACGTATCGACTGATCCGGTCCATCACGACGCCGTCGGTGAGGGTGATGGACACCCAGCGGGCGGTCCCGCGCCCTCGCCAGCTGAGCCGCACCACGCGGCGGCCGTAGCGCCATTGCCAGGCGCCAGCCCCGAGCACGTGGGGCCTGCCGAATACGCGCGTGAGATCGCGCTTCGTTCGCTCCAGCAGCGCCACGCCACGCGCGTTGCCGAACCCCGCCGAATCATACAGCGCGACCATGTCGGCGTCGCTCTCGATGAAGTGGGCGCTCAGATAGAACCGCGCCCCGTCGCGGGGATCGCGGATCAGGACGGCACACTCCATGATCTGCGCCGTGCGCGGCGACGTCTGGCAGCGCAGCACGTCGTTGTCCGCGAGCGCCCGCGCCTGCTGCACGAACGCCCGATAGCCGATACCGGGCGTGAAGCCGCGGTAGGCCGGAGGAGCCGGCGCGGCGGCTTGGCAGAGGAGCTGTGCGGGGAGGAGCAGGGCCAGCGCGGTGCCCCGAACCGGAATCATGGGCCCAATATAAAGCGCCACAACGCAAACGGGCCCGGAGCGTCGCTCCGGACCCGTGGCAACTGCGATCCGCCTCGGTCAGACCTTGCGGACGTTCTGCGCTTGCAAGCCTTTCGGACCCTGGGCGACCTCGAATTCGACCGTATCGCCCTCTGCGAGGCTGCGGAAGCCCTCGGCCTGGATCGCCGTGAAGTGGACGAACACGTCCGGACCCGACTCCTGCGCGATAAAGCCAAAGCCCTTCGCGTCGTTGAACCACTTCACCTTACCCTTTGCCATACCGTTTGAACCTCAGCACTGAGGGGCACTGCCCCGGACATGTTCGACGCTGGTCACCGCGACCAGAGACGGGCTCAAACAAAAACCGCGAGACAAGTGGTCCTCGCGGAGCGCAGACAAACCGGTGACGGTGCCACGTATTGCTTGAACCGGGGCAAAAGGTAGGGTGCGACGGGAACCCTGTCAATAGAAGTAAATGACAGGGCCTACGGCGGTTGCGTTCGCAGGCGCGTCTTGTCACCATAACGACAGCATAGCGCCACCAGCAGCTACGGGCGTTTGGGGGCCTTGGCGCTGTCTTCCCGCACCGGAAACCCGATGGCGAGCCGGAAATCGCGCCACGCCGCGTCGTAGCTCTTCATGCGCTTGCCGAGTGCGAGGACCGTCGGGCCGGGGGCGACGGCCGCGCTGTCCTCGCACGTCGTCGTGTACTTGATCAGCGAGTCCACCTGAGTGACGAGGCGCTTCGCCTTGAGCTGCACGGAATCCTCGTACACGGTGGGGCTCATCTGGGGGCGCCCCCGTCTCAGGAAACCGCGGCTCGAGCCGCACAAGCCGGCGAGAAAGCGTCCGGCACGCCGCTGCGCCGCCGAGTCGCGTCCTCCCGCGCGCGTGACCCGGCCCAGGGCGTCTTTGAGCTGCGCGATGCCGCGCGTCGCCGTGCGCAGCCCGTTCAGGAAACGTTTCTGTTCGGGACTGGGCGGCGGCGGTGGCGGGGTGGACTCGGCCCGCGTCGAGTCCGGGAGCGAAGGCGGCGTCTGCGCCCCGAGCGGGATCGCAGCGAAACAGATCAGCACGGCCAGACAGCGCATCAGGATCCTCTGGGTGTCACGGGAAGCCCTGGTTATAATGTCACAATGACCGTTCCCGCAACCTCGCGCCAGACCCGCACGTTCGAAGATCGCGCCGAAGCCCTGGCGCATTTCTTCCTGCGGGCCGGGGAAGCACCGCGGCTGCTCGCCTACGACGACGCGGTCGGCTGCCCGCTCGACCAGGCCATCGCCGCACTGGAGTGGACGGTCGCGGTCGGTATCCTCGCCGCCGACGATCTGATGCACGCCGCGCGCGTGGGCGCCGACAGCGCCGCGGCCGTCGTGGAGCGCAAGGACGGCGATCAGCGGGTGTTCATCTACCTCGGGCCCCGCATGGACGCGCCTCCCGCCGACCCCTACGAAGGGACGCTCCTGTACGACGAGCCCGGTGTGCGCGCGTACATCTTTGCGCAGCGCGTGCACGCCATCGCGCACTTCCTCCGCGCCAGTCTCGGACTCGGCGCCGTCATCGCGATGCTGGGCCGTCGCGCGCCCGAGCTGCGCCACGTCCGCCGTTGGCTGCAGGCGGTGTTCGCCGAGCCCGCGGGAGAGACCGGATCCACCCGCATGCTCGCAGGCTGGTTCGCCACTGGAGGCGCGGGCGTCCTGCTCCTCCCCCCCCACGCTGACGAGCCCTACACGTACTGTGAGGTGGGAACTGAAGGAGGTTAGGGAGGTTCGGGAGGTTCTGGAGGTTGTGGAGGTCGCGTCCGATCCTGACCAACCTCCCCAACCTCCACCAACCTGCTGTTCGTAAACCTCCACAAACGTGCTTTTCTGTTGATTCACAACTCCACATCGTGTGGACGGGCGCGGCAATGGCAAACGCAGGGCTAGGTTACCTTCCACATCCGATGCACACTGAAGTGAGCTAACCCGAAGAAACATCGGCACTTGCGCGTCCGAAACAGGTCCCTATATTGATGCCACGCGGCTTGAAGGGAAGGGTCGGGACCTGGTGTCTCAGCTACGCCTTCAAGACGGGTCCGAGCGGAAATTCCGGGGAGACCGCCGATGCAAACAAGGGCTCAGGCGGCCGGCGATCCGGGAGCAGGCTCTCCGGCTCGGATAGATAGGGCCAGTCGCGTGCCCTATCCGCGTCGACGTGGTGCCTCGACGTGCAGTGCGGAAGGTCGGTCCGCGACCCGATCTGACCCGCAGCACTCACATCGGTGAACCTTGCGGCCCGGCCAGGCTGCTTGGGGATGGAAGCCGGAGCTCCTGTTCGCCCTACCGAGCGACGAATCAGTCAACCGGCGGCGGCAGGATGAAGAACGGAGGGAGCAATCCCCCGGCTCCGGGTAACCGATGTGCGGAGCCCCCGGGCGGCAGTCGATGCCGTCTCGGGGGCTTCGTGTTTATCTTGACCGCCGATGACGTGGACGCTGCCCCTCACCGCCCTCGGCACCGTGCTGGGCGCCTGGGCCTACGGCACTTACGAGCCCAATAGCCCGCTGTTCGGGCGCGTGATCGGCCGCGGGTCGCGCGCCGGGCGCGTGGCCTACCTCACGTTCGACGACGGGCCCAACCCCGCGGCCACCGAGCCGATCCTCGAGACCCTCGCGACCGAGGGCATCCCCGCGGCCTTTTTCATGGTCGGCGAGCACGTGCGGCGCTTTCCCCGCATCGCGCATCGCGTCGCCGCGGCGGGCCATCAGATCGGCAACCACACGCTGCGCCACCGCAAGCTGCACTTCGCCGGCCCGGCCCGAATCCGTGAGGAGCTCGAGCGCACCCACGCGCTGATCGTCGAGACCACGGGGCGCGCGCCGCGGGTGTTCCGCGCCCCGCACGGGTACCGCAATCCGTTCGTCGCGCGAGCCACGCGCCGGCTCGGATATACCGTCTTCGGCTGGACCTTCGGCGTGTGGGACTCGGACCCGCGTGTGGCGGCGGAGGAAATCCGGCGGCGCGTGCGCGCCAGGCTCCGCCCCGGCGCCATCGTGCTGTTGCACGACGGGGACGGATACGATCCGCGCGGTGACCGGAGTCGGACGGTGGCGGCCCTGCCGGGCATCATCGCGGATGCGCGCGCCGCCGGCTACACGTTCGGCTCGCTCGCGGAGCTCGTCGCCTGATGTCGAGGCGGTGGCGCTGGGTGTGGTGGCTCCTGGGCCTCGTGGGCGTCGGCTTCGCACTCAAGTTCTTCACGGCGTTTCCGTGGCGCGTCACTTTCGCCGCGCTGCTCGGCGCCAACCCATGGCTGCTCGCCATCGCGTTCGCGGCCAATCTCTCGTCGCTCGTCGCCAAAGGATGGGGGTGGCACCTGGTGCTGAAGCCCGCGGCGCCCCACAGTTGGCGGCACGCCCAGGAGGCGAACCTGGTGGGTGCCGCGGTGAACGATCTGTCGGTGGCCGTGGCGGGGGAAGCGGCACGCGTGCACGTGATCGCGCAGCGGGCGGGCGTGCCGATCGCCGCCGCCGTGTCGTCGGTGGTGTGGACCCGGCTGGCCGAGGCGCTCGCGCTGGCGGTGTTCCTGATCATGGCGCCCAGCCTGCTCGAGCTCGAGCCCTGGCTGCGCGTGCTGCAGGTGGGAGTGGGGCTGGCGCTGGTCGTCGTGCTCCTGCTCGCCTGGGCGCGCGGCTGGTCGTGGCTCGCGGACCAGCTGCCACCCGCGCTGGCCGCCCGCTTGGCGGTGCTGCGCACCATGGGGCGGGGCGGGCGGCTGCTCCTGCCCACCCTGTTCGCCCTGTACAACTGGGCAACGCAGTGGGCGACCTACCATCTCGTGCTGCGCGCGACCCACGTCCCGGTGTCTCTGGCCGCGTCGTTTACGGCCCTCATCGCGGCGAATCTGAGCGGCCTGTTTCGCCCCACGCCGGCCAACGTTGGTGTGACCCAGGCCGCGCTCGTGGTGGGCCTGCTGCCGTTCGGGGTGGCGCCGGAGCAAGCGGTGGCCGCGGGGCTGGCGCTGCAGGGGCTGCAGGTGCTTCCGGTGCTGCTGCTGGGTGCGATGGTGACCGGCTGGCGACTGCTCAAGCTCGAGACCGAGCTCGCCTAAAAAGCGACGGCGTGCGGGCGAAACGGGTGCCTCGCCGGTCGCGACGCACCCCTAGCTTCGCCGCTGTGTCACCCACGTATCGAATGCCGGACGCCGCCACGCGGCGACGGGAGGTGCAAATCTCGGAAGTCCGCCACGCCCTCGCCGCCGCGCGGTGCGCGGCTCGCCTGGCCGGGCTCGGGACGCGCGAGCTCGTGGTGCGGGAGCTGCTGCTCACCATGATCGACCAGACCGATCGCGCGGAGCGCGGCGTGGCACGTCTTCTCTCGACGCCGTCGCGTGACGCCTGTGCGCGACGCCTTCGCCTTTAACGCTTGTCCTGCTTCAGTTGGGCGTATCCCATCCCGCGCAGAATCGCGATGCGTTTGGCCATGGGCGGGTGCGTGGCGAGGGCGTCGGCGAACAGGCCGTCGTGGCTCGTCAGCCGTCGCCCCAGGGGATCCGCGATACACAAGTGAGCGGCCCCGCGCTTGATGTGCGCGGTCGGGGCGTCGGCGCCCTCGATTTTCTGGAGCGCGCTCGCCAGCGCGAGCGGGTTGCGCGTGAACTGGGCGCTCATCGCGTCGGCGAGATACTCCCGCTTCCGGCTCACGCCCAGCGCGAGCAGCTGGGCGATGATCGGAGCCAGGATCCACGAGACGATCCACACCACGAGCAGGATGAGGACGAGCGGGCTGGGCTTTCGCTCGTCGCTCGACCCCCCGCCCGGTCGCAGCACGCGCGACGTCCCGTCGTGCATCAGGGCCACGGCTCCGACCAACGCGGCGAGCATCGTCATGAGGCGCACGTCGAGGTTCTTGACGTGCCCCAGCTCATGGGCCACGACCCCCTGGAGCTCGTCGCGCGTGCACAGATCGAGCACGCCCTGGGTGACCGCGACGTGCGAATGAAGGGGGTCCGTGCCGGTCGCAAATGCATTCGGATCGGGGTCGTCGACGATCCAGATTCGGGGACGCGGCACACCGGCGGCGATCGCCATCTCCTCCACCACGTTGACGAGCTGCCGCTCCTTGTCGGTTCGCGGGTCGACGATCTCCCGGGCGCCCGTGGACCACAGCACCTTCTGGGGCCCGGTCCGGTATGCGTACCAGGCGATCGCCGCGGCGGCCAGCGAGAGGCCGATGCCGAACCAGGGAAAGGCGTGGTGATAGGCGTAGCGGGGCGCGTCGCGCGTGAAGAGGTAATAGATGTAGTCACCACCGAATCCCAGCCACGCGAAGAACGCCACGAAGCCGGCCACGAGCACGACGGTGCGCCGGCGATTGGCTTCCTGTTGTTGGAACAGGTTCAGGGAGGCTTCGTCGCTCACGTCTTCGGCTTGAGGGAGAGATCGACCTGCGGCACGGCCTTCTCGCCCTGGTCTTCGATCTCCCACAGGTCGGCGGGTTGCGCTTTGGCGAGGCCGGCGACGAGGCTCGTCGGGAACTGCTGCTGCTTCGTGTTGTACTGCGTCGCCGTGTCGTTGTACAGCTGTCGGGCGAAGGCCACCTTGTTCTCGGTCGACGTCAGCTCTTCCTGCAGCTGGCCGATGTTGCCGGTGGCCCGGAGCTGCGGGTACTGCTCCACCACCACCATCAGGCGCTGCAGGGCGGAAGACAGGACATTTTCGGCCCGGCTGATCTGCTTGATGCCCTCGGGGCCCGTCGCGTTGACCTTGACCGCCTGATTGCGGGCCTGGATCACGGCCTCCAGGGTGGACTTCTCGAAGTCCATCGCGCCCCGGACGGCGTTCACCAGGTTGGGGATGAGATCGTGGCGGCGTTTGAGCTGGACGTCGATCTGCTTGAAGGCGTTGAGCGTCTGGTTCTTGAGAGCGATGAGCCCGTTGTAGGCCGCGATGGGCCACGCTGCCACCACGACGAGAACGATCAGGAATGCGAGCGGCGCCATGTGAGCTCCGTGTCGAAGTGAGTCCTCTTACGCGGTGTTGGGTGGGAGGAGTTTCGCAAGCGCCTGTCGCACCGCCTCCGCGACCGCCGGGTCGTCGGGCCCGAGCCGCGCCAGGGGGTGGGCGGTCTCGATGTGGAGTTCGACGCCCCGTCCGATCGGAATGCGGCGCCAGGAGCTCGCGCTTTCGGGGTCGCGGGTCGCGTCGCGCGCCATCCACGCGGTCAACGCCCGTCCCGATCTCCCGCGCGGCGGAGCGCCCTTGCTCTTGAGGGGCAGCTGGTCCGGCACCGGCAGCGAAGCGCCCAGCGCCTGTGCCGCCCGTCGCTCCAGCACGTCGCCCGTCTGGTCCTGCATGTCCTTGGTGATCGCCGCCAGGGTCGCTCCCTCCATCTGCCGGAGCTTGATCCACAGCAGCTGGAGAAAGTGACGATAGGAGTACGTCGCGGCCGTGCCCCGTCCTTCGGGGGGACTCACCAGGCCTTTGGTCACGTAGAAGCGGATGGTGCGCTCGCTCGGCTGGGCGCGCGCCGCCGCGTTGATCGGCGTGATCGCCGAGGCGTCGAGGATCGCGCCGACCAGCGCCGCCAGGTCGCGGAGATTCCAGGGTGCGAGGCTGCGGTATTCCCGCAGGACCTGCACCGGCTCGTGGTGTGGTGCGCCCGTCACGCCTCCGCCCCTCCCCGCCCGCGCTCGTCGGCGAGGCGGAACACGGCGGCCAGCCAATCCGTGACCTGGTGCAGGTTGAACGGCTTGCGGATGACCGTGCAGCGGTGCCGCTCGAGCCAGCTCCGCACCTCCTCCGCCTCCGCGTCCCCGGTCATGATCGCGATGCGCCCTTCGAGCGCCGGCCAGCGGTGGATGATGGCGAGATACAGGGCCAGCCCCGACATGGTCGGCAGGTGAATGTCCAGGAGCAACGCGTCCGGTTGCGCGGAGGCGAGCAGCTGATACGCGGTCTCGGCGCTTCCCGCGGCGATCACGCGATGGCCCGCCCGCGTGAGCGAGCGCTCCAGCACGCGGCGCAGCGGCGCCTCGTCGTCCACCACGAGGATCGTGCGCGCGTGCTCGCTCATGAGACCGACGCCTGCGCGCCGGCGGGCGTCAGGAAGCCCCGCACCACGCGCGCCAGCGCCTCGTCCGGACCGAGCGACAGCCGCATCTCGCCGGCGGTGAGGCCGAGGTAGGCGCGCGCGTGCAACTGCAGCGTCTTCGTCTGCGCGTACCCGAGCCGCTTCGCCACATCCTCGATGGTGAAGCCGGGGTCCTGCAGCAGCCGATGCGCGTACAGCACGCGCGCGGCCGAGAGGAAATGCCGGGGCGACGGCAGCCCCACCCGGGTGAACCAGCGCTCGCACGTGCGGCGGTCCACCCGCGCGCGCACGGCCACCTGACTCACCGTCTGCACCTGCCCCGGGGCGCGCAGGGCCTCCTCCAACACCCAGCGGAGCTCGCTCGGCAGCGGCGCGAGCGCGTCGGCGAGCTGGTCGAGCAGCTGCCGCGACGAGGAGCGTGCTTCCTCCTGACTCAGCACGTCCCGCAACCGCGTCGGGTGGTCGTCATAGTTCGCGAACACCACGTGCTGGATGCCGCGCTGGCCAAGCGCGAGCAGCACGCCCGCCGTCCGTGGTGTGAGCGTCGTGTACAGGATGAGGGGAAGCGAGGGGAACAGCACGCGCAGCCGCTCGATCTCCTGCGAGCGGGCGTCGCCGGACAAGAGGGGGTCCACGACGGCGAGCTCGACGGGGCGCCCGCGAATCACCGTCAGGACGTCGTCCCACGTCAGCGTGTGCACGACGCTGAACCGCTCTCCGGCGCTGCGGCGCAGCTTATGGAATTGGACGTCAGGCACGGCCGCTAGGACGAGCATGAATCCCCTAAAACCCCCAAAAGTCGCAAAATCGCCCTACGATGCCGCAAAAACAGCCTAAGAAACAGACGCTTCCGCTCCGAGGTTCATGTGTCCTGTTGCGTCGTCACCACACCAAGGTTGCGGAGGTCACATGTCCCGTATTCGCGCCCTATTCGCGTTGCTCGTCGTCGCGTTCGCCCTCTCCACGGTCGCGTGTGCCGATGCCACCGGCCCCCGCCACGGCTGCGACGTTCAGAACAGCAATACCTGCAAGTAGCCGCCCCACAGTCCGCTTCAACCGACGAGCTGCGCGAGGGACGCTGAGACTTGGCGCAGCTCGTCGGTCTGCACCACCGTCTCCGTCGTCTGCGGTTCCACGGCCAGCACCCGCTCGCAGTCCGCCAGCCCACTCCGAATCCGCTCGACGCGGAACTCCAACTCGTGCAGTCCGGCCGCGCCGGCGATCTCGAGCGCCTGTGTCAAGAGCGCTTCCGCGCGGCGGAACCTGCCGAACCGCGCTTGCCCGATACCCTGCTTCAGGTAGAAGTCCGCTAGGATGTTCGGGGGCATGTGCTCCAGGCGCTCGTCGCAGCGCTCGCGCCAGCGCGCGAAGCCGACGTGATCGCGTCTGTACGAGGCCGCGTGCATCAGCTCGATCAACGCGTTGCTGGTATTGTCGGGCGTCCCGCCGCGGCGGACGACCTCTGACAGCGCTCGCTCCGCCCCGACTGCGTCGCCCAAGGTCAGGAGCATCACGCCGACGTCGTTGAGGGCGCGCATCCGCGAGTCGTCCTCGTCGTAAAGCTCGAAGGCGCGCCAAATATGGGGAATTGCATCGGGAGCCTGCCCCATGAGATGCAGCGCGACGCCGATGCCGTGCTCCGCACGCGCTTCCACGTCCCGCTCGCCGGCGACGTGAGCATCCGCGAGGATCCCCCGGAGCCTCCGCTCCGCTTCCGGGAGGTTGCCGCGACCCAGGATCGTGTTCGCCAGACCGATGCGGCTGAGCAGCGCCGAATAGCGGTCGCCCGCCGCGCTCGCCATCTCGCCCGCTTCCGCGTACGCGGCTTCCGCTTCGTCGAACCGATTGAGCTTACGGTGCACGCGCGCGAACCGCAGCCGGGCCGCGACCGCGTCCTTGGCCGACAGGCGGCTCGCGACCACCACGACCAGCGTCGTCAGCACGTCGACCGCTTCCTCCAGGCGCAACTCTTCTTCGAGGAAGTGCGCATACGCGAACAGGGCGGGTGCGATCAGCCGGATGTCGCCCAGCCGATGGGCGTCTGCCGTGCTCTCGGCGATGCCGTGCACGTGCGCGCCTTCGGTCGCCGCCGCCCGCAGCTCGGCGCAGAAGCGGTCGGTCGCGATCCACTGATAGTGGAACGCATCCCCCGACACGGGCGGCCGGTCCGGCGCCAGCAAATCGACGAGCCGCAGCGCGAGAAACGCACCCTGGCCAAGGCGCGCCTCGAGCGAGGTGGCGCCTTGAGGGCCGGACACCCGCTGGAGGAATATCGCATGAGGCAACGATTCGAATTTCAGGCGCGAAGCCGGCATCCGGTCGGTCTCCCAGTCAGACTGGCTGGTGGTGTACCAAGCCAGGCCCAAGGCAGGGGTCATGCCTCGGTGCAACGCGCGGCCGGGTCGGAACATAGCGTTTTCCCTGGCGGCGCGTTAGGTCGCAATTCCCGCGTTTTCTCGCCTTTCACCGCACGATTCGGATGCCACTCGGACGGCCTTCCCTCGCCTTATTCGGCCCATGCGCCGGGGCTTTACACTCGTCGAACTCGCGGTCGTGCTCGCGATTCTGGCCGTTGTGACGTCGCTCACACTCCCCCGCCTGCAAGGGCTGCTGGATTGGATCGCAGTCAACACCGCCGCCCAAGACGTCACCACCGCCCTGGCCGTGAGCCGCAACGCCGCGATCATGCAGGGCAGCCGGCGCCGGTTGGTCATCGCCCGTGATTCCCTCCGCATCGACCGCTGGGCGGGGGACTCCTGGGCGCCTCTGGAGCGCTGGCCCGGCCCGGATCGGCACGGGGTCACCCTCGAGGTGTCGACCCCCGTGGTGGTGTTCGACCCGATCGGGCTCCCGTGGGGCGTGTCCAATACCAAGGTCGTGCTGCGGCGGGGTGTGCGATCTGAAACGATCACCATGTCCCGCCTGGGCCGGGTGAAGCGCTGGTAGGGCGCAATGCAACCATTGGCGGGGGGACTGCATCAAACACACGTGGCGGATGAAACATCCGCCGCCCTCAGTCGTACGACAATAGGCAGAGCATCATACAAGGGTCGCGGCCGAAGTGTGACGGCCACTTCGCCCGACCGCCAGCCCGGGGCGCTGTAAGCCCCGGGTCTGGTTTTTTTGGGGGGGGCGGAGGGGAGCCGTGTCAGTGGTCCGTGGAGCGGATCGCCACGGCGGCCACGTCGAATTCGACGCGATCGGCGACTCTCACCGTTCCCGCCGGCCCCCCACGATACGGTTTGATGCCGAAGTCGCTCTGTTTCACGGAGAAACGCCCAGTCGCCTGAAGCGTGTCACCGGCGACCTGTAGTCGCACCACCACCGCGATGTCGCGCGTTTGTCCCCCGATCGTCAATCGCCCCTCGACTTGGAGTGCGTCGCCCGCGGGCGTCACCGCCGTCGAGACGAATGTGATGATCGGATACCGCTCGGGGTGGAGCACCTCACTCCGCATCGTCTCGGTGACCTTGCGGACCTCGGCCGTGTCGGGGGGCGTCACCACCTCGAGGCTGTCGACGGGCACGACCACCTCGACGCGCGAGTCGCCGGGGCTCGTCGGGTGATAGACGATCCGCCCGAACCACGCCCGGGCGCGGACGACGTGCGCGTGACCGGCAAACCCGAGCAGCCCGGCCTTGCCGGTTTTCACTTCGAAGCGACTCGCGGGCGTGATGACGTACGCCACGGAATCGCGCTCGGCCTGTGCCGCCCCCGGAGCGGGACCCGACCAGAGCGCCGCGGCGAGTAGCACACACCGCGTCGCCGTCATCGCCGTCCCCCGCCGAGGTAACGCGTCAGCCCTGCGTCGAACGGCAGCGCCCGAATACCGAACACCGGCTCGAGCGCGTTTGCGGGAGTAGCGCTGCCCTCCACCAGCATCTGGAGCTGGTCCGCGGTGATCGGAGCCAGCGGCCCAGCCACGCCGAGTGCCGCGGCTGCCGCGCGCGCAACGGCGAGCGGCACATGCAGGAGAGGGCGCGGATGACCGGCGGCCCGGCCGATGGCGCGCACGAACTCCTCGTAGGTCAGCGCCGCCGGCCCCCCAAGCTCGAACGCGCCCTCGAGCGCGGGACGCTCGACCGCGAGTGCGAACGCGAGGGCGACGTCTTCGATCCAGACGGGCTGCGTCGGGAAACGGCCGTCACCGAAAACGGGCACCAGGGGTGACCAGCGGTGCAGGCGGGCGAGCATGCGGATCGGCTTGTTTTCGGGACCGCTGATGATCGATGGCCGGAAGATGGCGTGCGACAGGCCGGAGCCCCGCACCAGCTCCTCGGCGCGCCATTTGGTCCGGTGATAGCGGGTCGCCCGCGGCTCGTCACGCGCACCGACCGCACTCATGTGCACGAACCTGCGAACGCCCGCGTCGCGCGCGGCCGTCAGCAGGCGCCGCGTGCCCTCGACGTGCACCGCTTCGAACGTCGCGGCGCCCCCCTCCACGATGATTCCGACCAGATGCACGACGACGTCGGCGCCCTGGGTCAAAGCCGTGATGGCCGCCGGGTCCGCCAAATCGCCGGGCGTGCGCTCGACGGGGAGCCCGTCGAGCACCCGGCGGCGACCGTCCCTCCGGACTAGCGCGCGGACGCGATGGCCGCGGTGAGCGAGCAACGTGGTGACGTGCCGCCCCACGAATCCACTGCCTCCGGTGACGGCGATCAGCACAGGGGACGACGGAAGGAGGTGCTCAGGCGGTCGTCGTGTCCCCGCCGTCGTCGAGGAACACCAGCGTCCGGCGCCGGGCCACGACGCTCGACAGCGCCTCGAACACCGCGGGGTCGAGCACCGTCCCCACGAGGTCGGCGCTGCGCGCGATGGCCTTGTCCGGGGGCATCTTCTCCTGGTATGCCCGCGAGGTAGTGAGCGCGTCGTAGACCTCGGCGGCCCCGATGACCCGCGCCGAGAGCGGGATCGCTTCGCCGCGCAGCCCGTCCGGATAGCCCGTCCCGTCGAAGCGCTCATGGTGATGCCGTACTGCCGGGATGATGTCGCCAAGGTGTGTGAGGGGGGCGAGGATCTGGGATCCGATGATGACGTGCTGCCGCACGTGCTCGAACTCCTCCGGCGTGAGGGCGCCCTGCTTGTTCAAGACCGCCTCTCGCGTGCCGATTTTCCCGATGTCGTGCAACCGGCCTGCGATGCGCACCAGCTCCACGTCCTCTTCCGACATGCCGAGGTGGTGGGCCACGGTGGCGGAGAGGTCGGCCACACGCGCCGAGTGGCCCCGCATGTAGGGGTCTTTGGCCTCGAGGGCATTGACGAGAGCCTCGAGCGTCGCGATCGACAAGCGCTCGAGCTTCATGCGCTCGCGCTGCAGCTCGGCGGTCCGGGTGGTGACTTCCTCCTTCAGCCACTGGTTGAGCTGGCGGTTCTCGAGCAGCATCTCGCGCCGCTTGAGGGCGCGTTGGACGGCGCGGCCCAGGTCGGCCAGCTCGATCGGCTTGGTGAGGTAGTCCATGGCTCCACGCTGCATGCACAATGCGGCGCTGGTCGCGTCGTTGACGGCCGTGAGCATGAGGATCGCCAGCTCCGGCTCGATCTCGAGCGCCGCGGGCACCAGGTCCACGCCGCTCGTGCCGGGCATACGGATGTCGCACAGCATGAGGGCGATGCGATGGCGCTTGAGCTGCTGCAGCGCCTCGTCCCCCGAGCCGGCGGCATACACTTCGAATTGCTGCTGCTGCAGGAACTTCTTGAGGGCGTTCCGGATGGGCTCCTCGTCGTCCACGACCAGGATCTGGACGGGCCCCGCCATGTCGGCCACTCTCTCGACTCCTTGGGTGATGCACCGGATAATGGCGCCGCCCGGTGCGTCTGGATAGCCCCGACCGGGCGGCGGCGGCGCTCAGGCCGCCGCGACGAACGTGAGGTCGACCGGGGCCGGGATGAGTCCCGCCCGATGTGCCCGCGCCAGCAGCTCCGCCACGGCCCGGCGGCCGGTCTCTCCGTAGTCCACGGTGTAATCGTTCACGTACATGCCGACGAAGCGATCGGTGCCGGCGTCGTCGAGCCCGCGGCTGTAGCCCCTCGCATGCGCCAGCGCCTCGGCCCGGTGGGCAAGTCCGTACTGTATGCTCGCCTTCAAGTCCCGTGCGATGTCGCGCATCAAGGCTTGCCCGAGGTCCCGGCGCACCACGTTGCCGCCGAGCGGCAACGGCAGCCCCGTCTCGACGTGCCACCACTCGCCCAGGTCCACCCACAGGTGCAGCCCGCGGTCGGCGTAGGTGAGCTGGCCCTCGTGGATCAGCAGTCCCGCGTCCGCCCGGCCCGTCATCACGAACTGCTCGATCTGATCGAACGGCACGACCACGTAGCGGGCAGCGGGCTGAAACAGCTTGAGGCCGAGAAACGCCGTGGTGAGCTCGCCAGGGACGGCAATGCGCACCGCGGACTCGGCGAGCGCCGCGCGCGGATCGGCTGGCCGCGGGGCGCGCGCCACGATCCGCGGACCGTAGCGGTCGCCGAAGCTCGCCCCATGGGCGAGCAGCGCGTAGCGCTGCGCGAGGTACGCGTAGGCGTGCAGTGAGACCGCCGTGACTTCGAGCTCCCCCTGCAACGCGCGCCGGTTGAGCGATTCGATGTCGCCCAGCTCGTGTTCGTAGCGCCGACCGCCGGTGTCGATCTTTCCGGCCGCCAGCGCCCAGAACATGAAGGCGTCGTCGGCGTCCGGGCTGTGCGCCAGGTGGATCGTGCGGAACGGGGGGCGGGGAGGAGGGGGCTCAGCGGCCACGCGTCGACTTGCCGGCGGTCACCTGCTTCGCCTGGTCGCGGAAGGAATCGAGGTTCTGCACGTGGTCAGCGTACTCCGGCCGCCGGCGCGCGCGCTCGGCCGCCTCGTGCTGCAGGAACGCCCGATAGGCGCGCAGGGCGCCGGGGGTGTCGTGGGTCAGCTCCAGGGCGCGGGCGCGCAGCATGAACCCGAACAAGTGCGTGGGCACCGCTCGCCGGATCGTGTCGGCCTGGGCCAGTGCTGCTGCGGCGTTGCCGCCGGTCAGGTCGAGAACGCCGACGTGGTAGCGGGCGTCGACGTCGAGCGCGGGCAGCATGGTGTACGCTTGCAGCGCCATCGGCAGGAAGAACTCCGCGCTGTCGGACTTCCCCTGCGAGTGCAGCGACATCACCCGATTGTACAGCCTGGTGGCGCGCTCTTCGGGGGACATCTGGGAAATGTCGGGAGGCGGGATACGGGAAGCGGGAAGCGGCCCATCCTCCACCCCTCCCGCGTCCCCAGTCCCCCTTCCCGCCGAGCCCCCCAGCCGGAACGCGAGCACCGTCAACAGCGCCCCCGCGGCCGCGCCCGCTACGCCCCAGGGGAGGCCGGCCCGCCAGCCGGCCGCCTGTCCGCCGCTCACCTGGGCGCCGCACCGGTGACAGAACTTTGCCGTGGCCGCGAGCGCCGCTCCGCACGCATGACAGTTCATGGAGGGCGGGAAATCTAACTGGCGAGAAGGCTCAGGGCAGCGTAGTGTACTCACCATGACCCGCGATACGACGCTACGACGCCACGTCATACGAGGTGCGACGCGGACCTTCCTAGAACGTAGCGTCGTGGCGTCGTACAACGGCCCATGAGCGCTCCCTTTCCCGGGCACGACCGCGCCAAGCACATGGGTGAGCTGAAGCGTGGCGACGAGCGCTGGGACGTCTTCATGGAGGTGCAGCCCGACCCGGAAGTGGGCCCCGGGGCCGTGCGGGGGCGGCTGCACTTCGCGAGCGGCGAGCGGCACCGCACTACCAGCTGGATCTTCCTGGAGTGGTCGGAGCGCGAGGTCCAGGAGAGGTTCGGGGAATTTTCGGCAGTGGAGTTATGGCACTTTGTGGAGTCCCTGAATAGCTGACACGGCCGTGTTGATAAGCGTGCAGTTTTTGCACATTTTGATGTGCATCGGGCGCCAAAAGACGAGTCGTCCTGCGAAGCGGCGTGTCAATGTTGCGTGCGTGACACGAAGTGGTTGACACCGTGCAACGGCCTCGGTACCTTCCCGCATGCCTGCCGTAATCCCCGATAGGGAATCACTGCGAGCCTGTTGCGCCCGGCCGGGCGCGCGGCTGGCGTCGTTCGTGGCATCAAGCGTGCACGTGCGTGAGTGACCCGAGCCCTCTGAGGAGCGACCCATGACCGCGACGTTGGAGCCCACCACCAACCCTCAGGCGGGCAAGCCTGCGACCGCGACGGTCGTCGACGTGATCCGCAAGGCGCGAGACGCCGGGGTCCAGGTCGTGGACTTGAGGTTCACCGATCTGCCCGGCACCTGGCAGCACTTTTCGATTCCGCTCAAGGAGCTCACGGAGGATCTCTTCAAGGAAGGGATCGGATTCGACGGCTCGTCGATCCGCGGGTTCCAGGCGATCAACGAGAGCGACATGCTGTTGTTTCCCGACCCGGCGAGCGCGTTCGTCGATCCGTGTCTCGAGGTGCCGACGCTGTCGCTCACCTGTGACGTGTCCGACCCCGTGACGGGCGCGCGGTACTCGCGCGATCCGCGCTACGTGGCGCAGAAGGCCGAGCAGCACCTGGTGAAGTCGGGGATCGCCACGACGGCCTACTACGGGCCCGAAGCCGAGTTCTACATCTTCAACTCGGTGCGCTTCGATCAGAACGCGCACGAAGGCTACTATCACATCGACTCCGAGGAGGGGATCTGGAACTCGGGGACGAATGGCAGCCCGAATCAGGGACACCGGCCGCGGCACAAGGAGGGCTACTTCCCGGTGCCGCCGGTCGACCGGCTGCAGGACCTGCGCTCGAAGATCATGCTCGCGCTGATCGCGTCGGGGGTCGACGTCGAAGTGCATCACCACGAGGTGGGAACCGCGGGGCAGACCGAGATCGACATGCGGTTCACGACCTTGGCGCGCATGGCCGACCAGCTGATGATGTACAAATACATCGTGAAGAACGTCTGCCATCAGAACGGCTACACGGCGACGTTCATGCCCAAGCCGATGTTCGGGGACAACGGCTCGGGAATGCACGTACACATGAGTCTGTGGAAGGACGGGACGAACCTGTTCTTCGACCCCAAGGGGTATGCCCTGTTGTCGGACGCGGCGCGCTGGTACATCGGCGGCCTGATCAAGCACGCCCCGGCGTTGCTCGCGTTCGCGGCGCCGACGACGAACAGCTACCGGCGCCTGGTGCCGGGCTACGAGGCGCCGATCAACCTGATCTACTCGCAGCGCAACCGCTCGGCGATCTGCCGCATTCCGGTGTACTCCAAGTCGCCCAAGGCGAAGCGCATCGAGTTCCGGGCGCCCGACCCCTCGTCGAACCCGTACCTCACCTTCGCGGCGCTCCTCATGGCGGGGCTCGACGGCATCAAGCACAAGATCGAGCCGCCCAAGCCGATGGACGTTGACCTGTACGACCTCGAGCCCGAAGAGCGCAAACACGTGAAGAACACGCCGGGCTCCCTGAACGAGTCGCTCGCGGCGCTGGAGGCGGACCACGCCTTCCTGCTCGAGGGCGGTGTGTTCACGCCCGATCTGATCGAGACGTGGCTCGCGTACAAGCGCGCCAAGGAGGTGGACCCCGTTGCCCTGCGGCCGCATCCGTACGAATTCTTCTTGTACTACGACGTCTGAGGTGAGACGACGGTAGACGACGGTAGAGGACGGTAGATGCTGCGCCGTCCTCTACCGTCTTTTACCGTCTTCTACCGCCCTCTATGGCTGCCACCGCCCTGAAGACCACCGGCGCCACCAAGCGGGAGCTGCTCGAGCTCTGCAAGAAGCAGGAGGTCAACTTCCTGCGCCTCCAGTTCACCGACATCCTGGGCGTCAACAAGAACGTCGAGGTGCCCGAGAGTCAGTTCGAGAAGGCGCTCGAGGGCGACATCATGTTCGACGGGTCGTCGATCGAGGGGTTCGTCCGGATCGAGGAGTCGGACATGGTCCTGAAGCCCGACCTCGAGACGTTCCGGGTGCTGCCGTACGACGACGAGGGGGGGCGCATCGCCCGGCTCATCTGCGACATCTACAACCCCGACGGATCGTCGTTCGCGGGATGCACGCGGCAGGCGTTGCAGCGGCAGATCGCGGCGGCCAAGGCGCTCGGCTTCGAGATGATGGCCGGGGCCGAAGCGGAGTTCTTCATCTTCCAGCTCGACGCGAGCGGCGAGCCCACCACCGAGACGCACGACCACGGCGGCTACTTCGACCAGACGCCGGTGGACCGGGCCGAGGAGATCCGGCGCTTGATCATCCGCGACCTGGTCTCGATGGGATTCGAGGTGGAGGCGGGCCACCACGAAGTCGCGCCGGGCCAGCACGAAATCGATTTCCGCTACGCGGCGGCCCTCGAGACCGCGGACAACCTCGCGACGTTCCGGTTCATCGTCCGCAACGTCGCATACCGCCACGGTTTCCTCGCCACCTTCATGCCCAAGCCGATTTTCGGCCAGAACGGCTCCGGGATGCACACGCACCAGTCGCTGTTCAAGGGCGGGAAGAACGCCTTCCACGATCCCGCCGGGAAGTGGGAGCTCTCGGCCACCGCGATCCAGTACGTGGCCGGGCTCCTGAAGCACGCCCGCGGCTTCTGCGCCGTGACCAATCCGCTGGTGAACAGCTACAAGCGGCTGGTGCCCGGGTACGAGGCGCCGACCAACGTCGCCTGGTCGCAGCGCAACCGGTCGCCGCTGGTGCGGATCCCCGATCGCCGCGGCATCGGCACGCGCTGCGAGCTGCGGATGCCGGACCCTTCGGCGAATCCGTACCTCGCCCTCGCGGTCCAGCTTGCCGCCGGCCTCGACGGCATCAAGCAGAAGCTCATCCCTCCCGATCCGGTGAACAAGAACATCTTCACGATGAGCTTTCGCGAGCGGCGCAAGTACCGCATCGACGAGCTGCCGCGCGATCTGCACGAAGCGCTCGACATGCTCGAGAAGGACGACGTCATCCGCGACGCGCTGGGCTCGCACATTTACGAGCGATTCGTGGAGGCAAAGCGCGAGGAGTGGCAGGAGTACATCGGGCAGGTCAGTGAATGGGAGCTCGATAGATACCTCGGGCAATACTGACGACGTAGCACGACGGCGTAGCACGAAGGCGTAGCACAGAGGCGTAACACCAAGACGTAGCACGAAACCGCGTCGTCATCTGTCCGGCGGCGGGTGTGCCATCAAGCGCCCCAGCGTCTTGATGATGAGCGCGACTCGACCCTCGATCTCGTGAATGGCGCGTGCATGCACCGGGTCGAGCGCCGCCGCGACGCGCAACTGCGTCAGCGTTTCCTGAGCGGACCCCCTGGCATACTGCAGGAATTGGCGGAATTCCGGAATCGTGCCGCGGCCGCAGGCCTCCGCTATGTTTGAGCTGACGGAGAGCGCCGCTCGGACGAGCTGATCCGCACGCGGCGCGGCTCCGGGTCCGGACAGCTGCCTGCTCAAGCGAGCTACCCGGACGGAGACCTCCACGGCGACTTCGTGCACCCACAACCGACGAGCATAGGCGCGCAGCGTCATGGCACACAATAGGAGGGGGCATAGCTGAGGGTGGCATCCTTTTCCCGCTCCGGGGGACGTCTTTGTGCAACGTCGTCGCGCGACGTCTGTGCTTGACGACGTTGCCGTTGTTGTGTCTCGCCTGCGACGGCCCCTCCCGGCGCGGCGACACGCTCGGCGCGCAATCGTCCGCTCGCTGGGAGTGGCACGGACGGATCGCGGTCACCCAGGATCCCCGGCTCACCCTGACACGCCTGGCGATCGACACGGGGCACGGTGGTGGTGATGTGGGGCTGGCCCGCTACGACTTCAATCCCGCCGAGGGCGAGGGCGACGAGTACTCGCTGACGCTGGGGCTCGACCTGGGGCGGGCACATGATCTCCGGCAGAACGTGCCGTATGCGCTCGGTGGCACGGACGCTCGCATTCCCGCCTATGCCACCGTGACCTGTTTCTGCCGCCCCCTCAAACCCGACTCGGTGCGGGGCACCTTCCGGCTGGCGACGCGGGGCCTGCGCCAGATCACGGGCCGCGTGGACGCGACCCTGTATTTTACGGAATGGAGCGACCCCGCTCGCCACGCGACCTATTCGCTGCACCAGCGCATTGACTTGGTCAAGTAGAACGACGGCGGTCGCCGCGGCACTGCTGACCGGCGGTGCGCGCGTCAGTCTGTCGGCCCAGACTCCCGCTCCGGCGATCGACACGATCATCGTCGTGAATCGCAACGTGTTCGATCTCCAGGATCCCGACGCGCCGGGGTTTCTCGCGCGGCTCGCGAACCGCCTGCATGTCCCCACCCGCACCGGGGTCATCCGCCGCACGCTGCTCCTCAATCCCGGAGATCGCTACGACTCGGCGCGCGTGGCGGAGAGCGAGCGCGCCCTGCGCGGCCTGCACGTGTTCAGCCGGGTCCGCTTCGACACCACCCGTCTGGACGGCCGCCTCGCGCTGCGGGTGGCCACCACCGACGGGTGGAGCACCAAGCCCCAGGTGGGTTATTCCTCGAGCGGCGGCTCCGTCAGCTGGCTCGTCGGGCTCGTCGAAGACAACCTGCTCGGCACGGCCACGTCGCTCACCGCCGTGTACAACGACACACCGGATCGCAGCATCTTCAGCCTCGGGTACGTGAACCCGTACTTTTTCGCGCGTCGTGCACGCCTCTCGGCCGAATACAAGGGAAAATCGGACGGGCGGCGCGGGCAGTGGCTCGCGGGCGTGCCGTTCTACGAGACCGCGGCGCCCCGCGCGCTCCTGACCGACGGCCAAGCGGCGTCCGAGCGGATCCTGCGATTCAGGAACGGCTCCCCGCTCGACACGCTGGAGCGGCGGGGGTTGCGCGTCGGCGTCACCACGGGGCTCGCCGTCCACGCTACGACCCGCGGCTACACGCGGCTCTGGCTGGCCGGAGCGTGGCGCCGCGACAACTTCGCCCGCGAGGACTCGACGCGCAGTCCCACTTTCGTCTTCCCGGACTCGGCCTTCGGCACGGTGGGCGCCGGCATCGACCTCGGCCACGTCCGCTTCCAGGTGCTCGAGCGGTTCAACAGCTACGCGCGGCGCGAGGACGTCGACCTGTCGCAGCTCTTCCACCTCGGGCTGTGGGCCGCGCCTCGGGCGTGGGGGTACGGGCCCGCGAGTGCCGGCGTGGGCGTCGAGCTGCGGGGGCAACTGTCCGCGCTGTGGCCGGGCGGGTTCGTCGTGCTGCGCGCCGGGGCGAACGGAGTCTTCACCGCCGGTGTTCCCGACTCGGGGCGTGTGTCGGGGGGGCTCACCGTGGCCAGCCAGAACCTGCCGAAACAGACGCTGGTGCTGCACCTAGAGGGCGCCGGCCTGCGCCGGCCCAGCGCGGGGGAGGAGTTCGACCTGTTGACCTCGCAGGGCGGTCCGCGCGTGTTCGCCATCCATCAGTTCACCGGTACGCGCATGGTGTGGCTGGCAGTGGAGGACCGCGTGCTCCTGGCCGATGAGTTGTGGGGCATCGCCGGCGTCGGCGTCGCACCCTTCTTCGACTACGGCGGCGCGTGGTACGCCGGCGACCCGTCCCGGGTGGGAAGCGACGTCGGCATGGCGCTGCGCTTCGGTCCCACGCGGGCGGTGCGGGGTGACGTCGCGGAATTCGCGGTGGGATACCGCTTTGGCGAAGGCTTCAGCGGGAGTCGCTGGGGCTTTGCGATCCGAAAGGGAGTGACCTATTAGCCGCCTGCCGGCTGCGGCGGGCGTCCAGGCTGAGCGGGCCGGCGCCGAAGTACGCAATGAGCAGCGCGGCTCCCAGCATCGACAGGTTCTTCATGAACATCGCCATCTGCATGCCCCGCATCATGGGGTCGGCGACGGCCCAGAAGTTGTGCATCATGGGCGTGACGGGCACCAGAAACAGCACCAGCAGCCAAGCCCCGACTTTCGCATGGTACCCGAGCGCGATGCTCAGGCCCCCGGCCATGCCGATCACACCGGAGAGAGGCACCAGGAGGCCCGCCAGCGGCACACCCGCCTGGACGCCGTAGCCGATGTAGGCTTGCGAGAAGTGGCCGAAGGTCATCAAGAAGATGGCGGAGTACAGCACTCGACCCACCAGGACGAGGTAGCGCACGGGGGATCCCCTTTCTGTGCCGTTCATGAGGTAAGAGCGTTGAGCGCGCTTTTCAGGCTTGCCGCGTCGCCCGCGCTGAGCGTGCGCACGATGGCTTGCTGGGCCTCGACGAGCGCCCGCATGCCCTTGGTGTACGCCTGCTCGCCCGCCGGCGTGAGCGCGGCCAGCACGCCGCGGCGGTCTTGGGGGTCCGGGCGCCGGCGCACCAGCCCGTCCTTCTCGAGCCGATCGACCAGCTGGGTGATGTTGGAGCGCACGCAATGCTGGCGCTGCGCCAGCTCGGAGAGCGGCAGTGGCTCGCGCGCTTCTGCCAGAGGGTGGAGCACGCCGAGCTTCGCGAGCGACAAGCCCAGGGGGCTCACCGCCGCCTCGAGCCGCGTCTCCACCGCCTCGGCCGTCTCGAGCAGCGAGGACACCACCGCGCTGGCGGTGGCGGACCGGCGTCTCCGTTTCGGAGCACGTTTGCGCATCGGCGAAATCATACGCCGCCGGCCGGCATGGTCAATCAGTCGACGGCGCCGGGCCACCCGGCGCCCACGGCCTGGTACAGCTGCACTCCGGCCACGAGCTGGTCCCGCTCCGCCTGGGTGAGCGCCAGCTCGGCGCCGAACAGGCCGCGCTGCGCGTCGAGCACGTCGAGATAACTCGAGACGCCGTTCTGATACCGGAGGTCGGCGAGCTCGAGCGCGCGCCGCAGCGCGACCACCTGGCGCTCTTGCGCGGCGGTTCGATCCTGAGCCGTGCGCAGTCCCACGAGCGCGTCCTCGACCTCGCGCAGCGCCACCAACACCGTCTGCTCGTAACGCGACCGCTCCTGCGCCGCCCGCGCCCGGGCAATGTTGACCTGCTCGCCGGCCCCCGGCCGGCCCTGATTGAACAGCGGGATCGAGACCCCAGCGAAGGCCTGCCAGATGTTGGTGCCCGACCCGAACCACTTCGAGAACTCGGTGCTCTGGCTGCCGTACTGCCCGGTGATCGTGAACGTCGGCAGGAAGGCGGCCTGCGCCACGCCGATCCGAGCCGTGGCGGCACGGAGCGTCGCTTCGGCGCCTCGCACGTCCGGGCGGTTCGCGAGCAGGCCGGACGGCACGCCGGCCGGGACCGGGATCAGTGCCGCCATTTCCGTGAGCGAGCGGCCCCGCGCGATGGCCCCGGGGTTGCGTCCGACCAGGACGCTCAGGGCGTTTTCCTGCTGCGCTACCTGACGCTCGAAGTCCGCGACGCTCGCCGCCGGACTCGCCACCTCGGCCTCGAACTGTCGCACGTCGAGCTCCGAGATCAGACCCTGGTCGAGCCGGCGGCGCGCGAGCGCGAGCGTTTGCCGCCGCGAGTCGAGGGTGCGGCGCGCGATCGCGAGGTTCAAGTCCGCCGCGCGCAGGTCGAAGTACGCCGTCGTCACGTCGCCGATCAGGGACAATTGCAGCGCGCGCCGGTCTTCCTCCCGAGCCAGGAGATCCGAGCGAGCGGCGCTCGTGCCGCGGCGCAGCCGGCCCCAGAGATCGAGCTCCCAGCTCAGGTCGGCGGTGGCCTTGTACACGTCGAACGTCTGCGCCCCGAAGCTCCCAAAGACGGCGCGGCTGCGGCCGGCCTGACCGTTGGCCGTCAGGTCAGGCAGGAGCGCGCCCCGCGTGGCGCGGTACTGCGCGCGGAATTCGTCGATCACGGCGAGGGCGGTGCGGACGTCACGGTTCTGCCGCAGGCTCGTGTCCACGAGCTGCCGGAGCACGGAATCCTGGATCAGATCGAGCCACCGCAACGTGGCACCCGAGTCCCCGCCCGACCTCGAGGACGTCGTGTCGTACCGGAAGGGCACCCGCGCCGTATCGGTCCCGGCGGGCAGCAGCGTATCGCGGCTGGTGCGTAACGAGTCGTAGAACGCCCGGAGCGAGTCCTCCGACGCCGCGCGCGGCCGCCAGCCGTCCGGCATGCCGACGCCGGACCGGTGATATCCCGGTCCCACCGCGCATGCCCCGGTGAGAGCGGTCAGGGCGATCAGCGCGCCCGCCGCGAGCACGGCGACGCGTCGCATGTCAGTCGCCCTCCACCGCGAGCGGCGCGGCTTGCGGCACGACGGAGCCCTCGCCGCGGCGGAACAGGCCCCGCTCGCTCAGCGTGCGAATCGCCGCGAAGAAGAGCGGGATGAAGAAGACGCCGACCAGCGTCGCCACGAGCATCCCGAAAAAGACGCCCGTGCCGATCGAGTGACGGCTCGCGGCGCCCGCGCCACTCGACGTGAGCAAGGGCGTGACCCCCAGGATGAAGGCGAACGACGTCATCAGGATCGGCCGCAACCGCTCGCGGCCGGCCTCGAGCGCCGCATCGCGAATGGACCGCCCCTGGGCGCGCAGCTCGTTCGCGAACTCGACGATCAGGATCGCGTTCTTCGCCGCGAGTCCGATCACCACGATCAAGCCGATCTGCACGTAGACGTCGTTCGCCATGCCGCGCAGCCACACGCCGAGCAGCGCACCGAGCGTGCCGAACGGCACACCGAGCAGCACCGCGAACGGGATCGACCAGCTCTCGTATTGTGCGGCGAGCACCAGGAACACCATGATCAGCCCGAGTGCGAACACGAGGCTGCCCTGACCGCCCGAAGCGCGCTCCTGATACGATTGGCCGCTGAAGGCGTAGCCCACACCGCGGCCCGCGTACTTGTCCTGAGCCAGCCGCTCCACGGCGGCGAGCATTTCCCCGGAGCTCTTGCCCGGGCCCGCGGCCCCAACCACTAGGGCCGACGTAAAGCCGTTGAACCGCGTGATGACGCTCGGGCCCGCCCGGAATTCGGTCCGCGTCAGGGCCGACACGGGCACCATCTGTTGATTGGGCCCGCGCACATAAAGCCGCCCGATGTCCTCGGGCGTCTGGCGGAACCGGGCCTGCGCCTCGGCCTGCACCCGGTAGGTCTTACCGTACCGGTTGAAGTCGTTGATGTAGAGCGTCGACAGCGACGCTTGCAGCGTCTGGAACAGATCCGTCAGCGAGATCCCCAACGCCTTGACCTTGGCCCGGTCCACGTCCACGAACAGCTGCGGCGTGTTCACGCGGATCGTCGGGTACACACCGCGCAGCTCGGGCAACGCGTTGGCGTCGCCCGCGAATTCGCCGGTCAGGCCGGCGAACCGCGTCAGGTCGTTCACGCCCCGATCCTGGAGATTCAGCTCGAGGCCCGCGGTCGTGCCCAGCCCGATAATCTCGGGCATGTTGAACGCGAAGCCGCGCGTCTGCTGCAGCTGAAAGAGATACCCGTTCACGGCGCCGAGCACCGCCGCGAACTGGTCGCGCGGGGCGGTCCGCTCTTCCCACGGCTTCAGCATGACGAACATGATCGCCGCGTTGGTCTGGTTCGCGTTCTGGATGAAGTTGAGTCCGACGAGCGAGACGACGTGATTGATCGCCGGCTGTTGCTTGAGAAAACCCTCCACCTGCTGCACGACCGCTTCGGTGCGCTGACGCGAAGCGTTGTCGGGGAGCTCGATGAGCATGCCGAAGTACCCCTTGTCCTCGCTGGGAATGAACCCGGTCGGCACGGACCGCACGAGGATGAACAGCAGGGCGACCGCCACCGCAAAGGCGGCGAAGAAGGTCCGGGGGCGGTCGATCGCGCGACCGGCCGCGCCCAGGTAGTGGTCGGTGACCGAGCGGAAGCCGCGATTGAACCGATCGAAGACTCGGCTCAGCATCGCCCCGGACTTCCGTCCGGGGTCAGCGGGCTTGAGCAGCACGGCGCACAGCGCCGGGGTCAGGGTCAGCGCTACGATGCCCGACAGCACCACCGACACCGCGATGGTGATGGCGAACTGCTTGTACATGAGGCCCGTGATGCCTCCCAGGAACGCCACGGGGACGAACACGGAGCACAGCACCAGCACGATGGCGATCAGCGCCCGGCTCACCTGGTGCATTGCCCGGTCGGCGGCGACAGCGGGTGGGACCCCCTCCTGGGCCATGATGCGCTCTACGTTTTCGATCACGACGATCGCGTCGTCGACTACGATGCCGATCGCGAGCACCAGGCCGAACAGCGTCAGCAGGTTGATCGAGAAGCCGAGCACCTGCATCCCGAAGAAGGCGCCGATGACCGAAACGGGCACTGCGACCACGGGGATGAGGGTGGCCCGCCAGCTCTGCAGGAAGACGAACACCACCAGCGTGACGAGCAACAAAGCCTCGAACAGCGTCTTCACCACCTCGTGGATGGAAGCGGTGACGTAGGGCGTCGTGTCGAACGCGATCGACCAGTGAACGCCCTGGGGAAAGCTCTTGGCGAGCTCGGTCATCCGTGCCACGACCTCGCGCTTCACTTCGAGGGCATTGGCGCCGGGACGCAGGAATACGGGGGTCAGCGCCGTCGGCGCGCCGTCGAACCGGCCGGCCAGGTCGTAGTTGCGCGCGCCGAGGTGAGCGTCCCCGATGTCCGAGAGGTGCACCAGCGAGCCGTCGGGCCGTCCCCGGACGATGATGCGCTCGAAGTCACTCGCGTCCTTCAGTCGCCCGCTGGTGATCACGGGAATCGTGAGCTGCGTGCCGGGCGGCGCGGGCTCCCGCCCGATGCGGCCGGCCGGGTTCGTGGCGTTCTGCTCCTGGACGGCTGCGGCGACGTCCGACACGGTCAGGCCCAGCTGCGCCATGCGGTCCGGATCGAGGCTCAAGAGCATGGAGAAGTCGAGCTGGCCGAACGTGCTCGCCTCGCCCACGCCGGGAAGCCGCTTGAGCTCGTCGTCGACATAAATCTTGGCGTAATTGTTCAGGTACTCCGTGTTGTAGCGCGGATCGTCGGACGAAAGCGCGAGCACGACGAGGAAGGCCGTCTGGCGCTTCTGCACCGTGATGCCGTTGCGCACCACCTCCTGGGGGAGCTGCGGCTGGGCGCGCGCGATCTGGTTCTGGACATCCACCGCGGCCAGATCGGGATTCCGCGAGACGTCGAAGAACGCCGACAGGTTCATCACCCCATCGCTCGAGTTCGCGGACTTGAAATACAGCAGCCCCTCCATGCCCGACAGCTGCTGCTCGATCGGGGCGGCCACGGCGTCGGCCACGTCCTGCGCCGTCGCACCTGGATACACGGCCTGCACCTGGATCTCGGGCGGCGTGAGGGGCGGATAGCTCTCGACAGCGAGCCGGGAGAGAGAGAACAGCCCGAGCAGCACGATCACGATCGAGATGACGGCCGAGAAAATCGGGCGCCGGATGAACAGGTTGCGGATCTGCGGCGCGTCGCTCACGGGCGGCTCCTGATGCGAAGCGGCGCTGCGGGAGGAGCGATCAACGTGCTGTCCTGAGCCCCGCTCGCGGCCCTGTCGGCCGCCGGCCGGTAAGCCACCGGCCGTGCCGGCTGCCCGGGCGCGACTTTCTGCACGCCGTCGACGACCACGCGATCGCCGACCTGGAGCCCCTGCTCGATGAGCCACGAGCCGGCATCCCAGGAGGTGGCCACGACGTTCCGGGCCGCGACCTTGTCGCTGTCGCCCACGACGTAGACGAACGCCCCGGTCAGCCCCTGCTGCACGGCGCGTTGCGGGATGAGAATCGCGCTCGGGCGCTTGAGGCCGAGCAGGCGGACCCGCACGAACTGCCCGGGGAGCAGCACGTGCTGCGGGTTCTTCAGCTGTGCGCGCAGTTGCAGCGTGCCGGTCGCCGGCTGGAGAGCCAGATCGGCGAAGTTCAGCTCGCCCGCGGCAGGCAAGAGACTGCCGTCCGCCAGCGTCACCTGAACCGCGAGGGCGCGGGGCGCGGGCGGCATGAGCAGCCGGCCGTCTGCGATGTCGCGCCGCAGGGCCAGCAGATCCTCGTCGGACGGGCTGAAATTCACGTAGATCGGGTCCACCTGCTCGACTGTCGTCAGCAGGTCCCCCGAACCGGTCACGCGCGCGCCCAGCTCCAGCTGCGCTCGTCCCGCGCGCCCCGAGATCTCGGCGCGAACGAACGTGTCCTCGTAGTCTTTCTTGGTCTCGTCGGCCGCGGCCTGTGCCTGGTCAAATCCCTGCTGGGCGTCATCCACGTCCTTCTGCGCCACCGCGCGCGCCGCGAGCAGCGGCTTCAGCCGCGCCAGCGTGCGGTCCGCGTTCGCGAGCCGGGCCTGGGCGCTGCGGTACGCGGCCTCGTACGTGGTGGGGTCGATGCGGAACAGCAGCGTTCCCTTCTCCACGTCCGTGCCTTCGGCGTAGGGACGCGCGACGATGATGCCGGTGACTTGCGAGCGAACCTCCACCGAGCGCGAGGCGGCGGCTTGCCCCACGTACTCGTAGCGCGCGGCCACCGTCTCGGGCACCACCGTGAGCACCGATACCTCGGGTGCCGGGGGGCTAGCGGGGGCTACGGGAGGGCGCCGGCGCGCCGCCGCCGCACCAACAAGCACGAGTGCCGCCGCGAGAGCGGCGGTCCAGATTGCTGGTCTGATCAAACGCTTCATCTCTATACCCGTCCGAAGAGGTGGCGATAGTTCACGAATGAACGATTGGTGCGGAAGGTTCCCGCGAGTCCGTGGGGCGAGGCTGGGCTCACCCATTCGGGTGGGAGCCCACCACCCGGTCGGCATCGGAGCTCCTCGGGCATGATCGGGGGCGTCAGGCCGGCCGGCGCCGAAACCGCGCGCCCAGTTCGCCGCTGCCGCCGGCCTCACAGCGCCAGCCCCAGGCCCACGCCGAGCGACGCGACACGATCGCGAAAGAACTCGCCATAGGGCGCGGGACCGGTGTAGGCCCGCACGAGCACGCTCCACCGCCAGCCGCCGTCGGGGCCGGCGAGCGCATCGCCCAGCTCCAGGCCGGTGACGCCGCTCCAGCCGACGTCCCAGCCGCGATCCTGGAACGACTTCGCGTCCAGGGCCGCCACGACGCGACCCGCCGCCAACCGGCCCAGGTGGAGCAGCACGCCGGTTTGGCGATACTCGAGCCCTCCATGCAGCACGCCGGGCTTCAGGTCGGCTGGCGAATGCGTGAAGACGTACTCGCCGCCGCCGTACACGCGCCACGCGGCGAGCCGTTGCGACACGAGCAGCTCCGCGGCTTCGAAGGTCAAGTCGACCCGTTGGGCGTTGGCATGCACCATGTACTCGTCGCCCAGGTGCGAGCTCTGGTGGTACAGCTGGAGCCGCGTCGTCACGCCGGCGTGCCGGTAGGTCAGGGGGATGCCGACCCGATAGTCCGTGTTCATCAGGTCGGCGGTCGGGCGGGCGAGGTTGAACTGGGAGAAGACGGCGGCGGCGATCGCGACCTGCCACGTGCGCGCGTTCACCAACACGATCGTCTGACCGAAACCCACGCTGCCCAGGCGGGGCGCGAGCCGGGGTGAGCGCTCCCACAGGTAGGCGGCGAAAAACTGCGGCTCTTTCGGGTCGGCCAGGAGCGGCAGGAACACCGGTCCGCTTGGGACCCCCGACCTGCCCGGTGTCTGCGCCGCCGCGGGTGCGAAGGCCGCGAGCGTCGCCAGCGTGAACCATCGAGCGGCGACGGCAAAGGGGGCGCGCATGATGCTTCAGTAATGAACTATCTCGCGCCGCAGTTCCCCCCGATCGCCCCCGCGTTCAGTCGTTCTCCTGCGCCTCGGCCTTTCGCAGCTCCTGCACCACGGGATGGGTCCGGAACAACAGAAGGGCGGCGACCGCGGCGCCCGCCAGATTGCCGCCGAGGATCCGCACCCACGCCAGGCGACCCAGGCCAAGGTGTGACAGCAGCACGGTCAGCATCGCGAACCCGAACTCGACGATGAAGAAGCCGAACGCCACGCCCATCACGAGACTCGGCTCGCGCGCAGCGCGGTGTATCGCCCACACGATCGCGATGCCGTACGCCACATTGAGCCCGTAGTGGAGCAGCGTGAACTGGGCGATGCCGCCCAGCACGGCAAACGTGCGGAACGGCTGGCCGACCACGGCGTCGATCCCGGCGAGCCAGAGCCAGATCGTGGTCGCCACGACCAGGCCAAGCCGGGTGCCTTCCCAGAGCGAACTGTGCTTCATGGTGATTTGGGAAGCCCTCGGTCTGGTGCGGAGTTCCCGGAACCGGTTGCCGGCGACGCTGGTTAAGCGCTCAACGGGGTTCTGTCGAGCCAGCGCACCACCCCCGATGGATTACCGAACCCTCACTCGCGAGCCACATGAACGTCACCGAACTGGACCCTGTGCGGGACACACGCCCGGGATCCCTCCTGTTCCAGCTGCTCGGCACCGCTCACTCTGTAACGGCTCGGCTCGCGGAGGCGCTCGCCGAGCTGGGCCTCTCCCCCAGCGGGCTCGACCTGCTCACCGAGCTCGCGCAGGCGCGCGCAGGCCTGCCCCTGGCAGAGCCGGGGGGCGACGATCGGCGGGACCTCGTGGTGATGCTCGAGCGCGACGGATTGGTCCAGAGTCGCACGGATGGCGCGGCGGGCGGGCGCGTCACCATCGCGCTCACGTCGCTCGGCGCAGCGCAGCAGCAGGCAGGTGCCGAACGGCTGGCCGGCGCCAGCCGCGAGCTCGCCAGAGCCCTCGACGGTGTTGACGGCGTCGCCCTCGAGCGCGCCCTTTCGGCGCTGCGGTAATCACGCTTGATTACGGTGCAACACGGAGCATTCTCTCATGACGGCACGCAGCGTCGTGTACGCGCCGGCGGTATTGCTCGCGCTCTGTATCACCCCCACGGGGCCCGGCCCGGATATCGACCCGGCCTGGCTCAGCTTCGACACTCCCGCGAAGACCACGCGCTTCCAGCTCATCGCCGGCCTCACCGGGCTGAACGGCGCGCTCAACTTCAACGGCTTCCGCGACGGTGGCCTCACGCTGGTCGTGCCCTTGGGGTGGCAGACCGAGATCGACTTCCGCAACCACGACGGCATGCTGCCGCACAGCGCGGAGATCATCGCGCCACAGACTCCGCTCCCCGTGCAGCCCGTCAGCCCCGCGATCCCCCGGGCGTTCACGCTCAGGCTTACGGAGGGCCTCGTGTCGGAAGCGACGGATACGATGCGTTTCACGGCGCAACCGGCGGGCGAGTATCTCATCTTTTGTGGCGTGCCGGGGCATGGCGCGGCGGGCATGTGGATTCGTTTGAGCGTGAGCGCCTCCGCCGCCGCGCCGGCGCTCCTGGCCACACCGGCCACGTCTCACTAGTCCACGAGGACTCACCGCCCATCGCCGACTTCCCGCTGCATCTCCAGCTCCAGGACCTGCTCGCGCTGGGCTACTCCCTTGCCAGCCGCCTGGCGTACGTCATGTACATCGGGGTAGCGCTGCGTCGTGCCGACGCGGCACCCGGGACGCCGGCCGGGGGCGCCGCAGGCTACGCACGGTTCCGCCGCCGCGTGGCACTGGTGATGAACCATGACGGCGTCAGTTTCGTGGCAGTCTGTCTTCTCACCCGCGCGACGCTCGACCTCCCGCTGCCGCTCGCCTGCCGCGTCGCGGGCGCCGCGCTCGTGGCCGTCGGCGTGGCGGTCAAGCTGTGGGCGGCCGCCACCCTCGGCGAGGACGGCTACTACTGGCGGGATTTCTTCGACCCCGAGACCCGACCGGCCCCGACCACCGCCGGCCCCTACCGCTGGCTGCGGAACCCCATGTACACCGTGGGCTACCTCCAGACGTACGGGCTGGCCCTGCTCCTGGCGTCGGCACCGGGGCTCGCCGCGGCCGTGTTCTCGCAGGCGGCGATTCTCGCGTTCTACCGGCTGATCGAGCGGCCGCACTACCAGCGGTTGTACGGTGGCGTCGCCCCGACGGCCCGTCGCCGGCTCAGGACCAGCCAGGAGACGGGATGAGCGAGGCCCGGTCGGGCGCGCGGTCGTGATCACCCTGCGAGTGAACGGCACGCTGCACACGGTGGACGTGCCGCTCGACATGCCCGTGCTGTGGGTGCTGCGCGATGTAATCGGTCTCACGGGCACCAAATTCGGCTGCGGCATGGCGCTGTGCGGTGCCTGCACCGTGCACCTCGACGGTCGGCCGATCCGCTCCTGCGTCACACCCGTTTCCGCCGCGACGGGGAAGAGCATCACGACCATCGAGGCCGTTGGCGAGACGCCGAGCGGCAAGCGGGCCCAGCAGGCCTGGCTGGACGTGGAGGTCGTGCAGTGCGGCTACTGCCAGTCGGGTCAGATCATGGCAGCCGCCGCGCTACTCGCGGCGAAACCGCGCCCGACGGACGCCGACATCGACGCGGCGATGGCGGGAAACATCTGCCGCTGCGGTACGTACTCCCGCATCCGCGCCGCGATCAAGCGCGCGGCGGCAGGCTGACGTGGCCCGCGAGCCGCGTGTGTCGCGCCGGGAGTTCCTGAGCATCGGCGCCACCGTCGGCGGGGGCCTGCTCCTGGGCTTCGAGCTGCCGGCACCGCCTGCCTCCCCGTTCTCGCCCAACGCGTTCATTCGCATCGACCGCGACGGTCGCGTGACGCTGATCATGCACAAGGTCGAAATGGGACAGGGAACCTATACGTCGATGTCGATGCTCCTCGCCGAGGAGCTGGAGGTGGACCTGGGCGACGTGCGGCTGGAGCATGCGCCCGCCGACGACGCCCGGTACGCGGAGCCGCTGTTCGGGGTGCAGGAGACGGGCGGATCCACGTCGGTGCGCGGCAACTGGGAGCCGCTGCGCCGCGCCGGGGCGAGCGCGCGCAGCCTGCTCGTCGCCGCCGCGGCGGCGACTTGGAGCGTCGATCCGGCCTCGTGCCACGCCGCGCGGGGGAGCGTGATTCACGATCCCACGAATCGCAGTCTCGGCTACGGCGCGCTGGTCGACAAGGCGGCGACGCTGCGGGTGCCGAGTCGCGTGCCGCTGAAAGACCCCAAGGACTTCAAGCTGATCGGCACGCCCGCGAAGCGCGTGGACGCTCCCGCCAAGGTCGACGGCACGGCGCAGTTCGGCATCGACGTGCGACTCGCGGGAATGAAGGTCGCCACGGTCGCCGCGTGTCCGGTGTTCGGCGGCAAGCTCGCGAGCGTCGACGACGCGAAGGCCAAAGCCATTCCGGGGGTGCGTCAGATCGTGCGCCTGGAGGACGCGGTGGCGGTGGTCGCCGATCACATGTGGGCCGCCAAGCAGGGCCTCGCGGCCCTCGACATCCGCTGGGACGACGGGCCAAACGCCGGCCTCGCCACCGCGGACATCGTCCGGGCGCTGGCCGAAGCGTCGCAGAAGCCCGGCGTGGTCGCACGCGCCGAGGGCGATGCGGCGGCGGCGTTGGCGGGCGCCGACCGCAAGATCGAGGCGGTGTACGAGCTGCCGTTCCTCGCACACGCCACGCTCGAGCCGGTGAACTGCACCGTGCACGTGCGGCCGGACGGCTGCGACCTGTGGCTGGGCACGCAGGTGCCGACGTTCACCCAGACGGCGGCCGCCAAGCTGACCGGCCTGCCGCGCGGCAAGGTGCGCGTGCACAATCACCTGCTGGGCGGCGGCTTCGGCCGGCGCCTCGAGGTCGACTTCGTCGTCCGGGCGGTGCAGATCGCCAAGCAGGTCAGCGGGCCCGTGAAAGTGGTGTGGACCCGCGAAGAAGATATCCAGCACGACATGTATCGGCCCTATTACTACGACCGGATCGCGGCCGGCCTCGACGCCGGCGGCAAGCCGGTCGCGTGGACGCATCGCGTCACCGGCTCGTCGATCATGGCGCGGGTGGCGAGCGAGCTGTTCCCCAAGAACCTGCGGGTGATCCGGGCGCTGGGCTTGCACCAGCTGATGGCCTCGATCAAGGGCCTCGACACCGACGCCGTGGAGGGCGCGGTGGAGCCGCCCTACGACCTGCCCAACATCCGCGTCGAGTACGTGCGGCAGGAGCCGCCGGGGATTCCCACCGCGTTCTGGCGCGGCGTGGGGCCGACCCACAGCATTTTCGTGGTCGAAAGCTTCATCGACGAGCTGGCCGCGGCGGCGCGGCAGGATCCGGTCGCGTACCGGCGGGCGTTGCTCGACCGCTCGCCACGAGCCAAGGCCGTGCTCGACCTGGCAGCCGAGAAGGCGGGATGGGGACAGCCCCTGCATCCGCGCAGCGCGCGCGGGGTCGCCCTGCTGCACGCGTTCGGGAGTTACATCGCGCAGGTTGCGGAAGTCGCCGTGTCGCCGCAGGGCGACGTGCGCGTCACGCGCGTGGTGTGCGCCGTCGACTGCGGCACGATCGTCAATCCGGACACGGTCAAGGCGCAGATGGAGGGCGGCATCGTGTTCGGCGTGACGGGCGCCCTGTTCGGCGAGATCACGATCAAGGGTGGGCGCGTCGAGCAGCACAATTTCAACGACTACCGCATGCTGCGTATCAACGAAGCGCCGGTGATCGAGGTCCATCTCGTGCCGAGCACGGAGACGCCGGGGGGTGTGGGGGAGCCGGGCACGTCGTGCGTGATGCCGGCGGTGGCGAACGCCATCTTCGCCGCGACAGGGACGCGGATCCGGAAACTCCCGGTCAAAGACCAGCTGCGTGCGGTGAGCTGAGCGTGCCCGCGCCCGCATGACGCCCGGGCAGCGCTTCCTCGCGGCGCGCTGGGGCTATGTGGCGGTCGTCCTGCTGGCGACCCTGACCCAGCTCCATTTCTCCCCCGATCTCTCGGCCGCCGCGGAGCGGCTGGTGCGCGCCTTCACCCCCTCCCTCGGCTGGCGGGACGCGATCGACGGATTGCGGAACACGGTGCTGTTCGCCGGGCTCGGGGCGGTGTGGGTGGTGACGTCCCGGTCCGGCAACGTGCGCGCCGAGATCCGGCGGGCGACGGTCGTCGGGCTGGCGCTGAGCGCCAGCGTGGAAGGGCTGCAGGTGTTCTCACCGGTGCGGACCGCGAGCATCGTGGATGTCACGACCAACACGCTCGGTGCGCTGGCAGGCGCCGGCGCGGTCGCGCTGTTGATCTCCGCGCTCGTGGCAGCGAAGGGGGCGCGGTCGTACCTGGGCGTGCCGACCTTCCTGCTGGCCGGCGCGTACGGCGGCGCGACGCTGTGCGAGGCGCTGACACCGCTGTTCGGGCCGGCTGCGCTGCCGTGGAGCGCCGGTGGACCGCTCGGGCGCCTGGGCGCGGCGTTTCACGCGGCGGGTCCGGTCTCGTTCGACACGCTGCCGCTGATCGATCTGCTGCTGTTCGCGCCGGCCGGATTTGTCTCCATGATGCTGTTACGCGAGCGGGGGCGTGACGCGCGCTGGGTAGGCGTCGCGGGCGCCGGGGCTGCGCTCGCGCTCGTGGCGGAGCTGGGGCACGGGATGCTGGGATTTCCCGTCTGGTGGGAAGCGGTGCTGGTGCGCGCGGCGGGCCTGGGGCTGGGCGCTTGGACGGCGCATCGCGGACTCGCGGCGCTGACGCGGCTGTTGCGCGGAGCGGCACGGGCGCGCGTGGTGGTGCTCGCGTACGGCGGGCTGCTGGTGCTGTGGGGATGGCGCTTGTTCATGCCGCGGACGGATGTGCACGCGATCGCCGATCAGCTGACGCTCGAGCACATCGTGCCGCTGGCGTCGCTCGCCGAGCGGGTGGACGCGTTCAGCGCGCTGCACGTATTGCAGCAGTTTCTCTTGTATCTGCCGCTCGGCAGCATGCTGGCGGTCTGGCCGCTGCGCCTCCGGGGGCGTTGGGCGCACCTGTGGCCGGGCGTGTGGCTCTGCGTCGTGATCGAACTGGGACATATTCTCATCGCCGATCGCACGTTCGACGTGACGAACGCCCTGGTGGGGTGTGCCGGGCTCGGGATCGGGTGGATCGTGGTGCGGCGCTCGGGGTTCGCGCCCTACGGGGAGGCGCTGGCGCCCGTCGTCGCCCGTTAGCCAGACCGTGCTCCAGCCTCCCATCGACGAGGCCGTGGACCACGGAGCGCTTGGTCATCGACTACGTCCGACCATGGAGATATCGATGAAGACGATCCGGGGGCCCGCGATCTTTCTCGCCCAGTTCGCGGGCGACGACCCGCCGTTCAACTCGCTCGCCGGCATGGCGGGCTGGGCCGCTTCGCACGGCTACACAGGCATCCAGATCCCGACCTGGGACGCGCGTCTCTTCGACCTCGATAAGGCGGCCTCGAGCCGGGCCTATTGTGACGAGGTCAAGGGCACGCTCGCCGCGCATGGCCTCGCCGTCACCGAGCTGGCGACCCATCTCCAGGGCCACCTCGTCGCGGTCCACCCGGTCTACGACTCCCTCGTCGACGGCTTCGCCGCCCCGGCCGTGCGTGGCAAGCCCGAGGCCCGCGCCCGCTGGGCCGTGGAGCAGGTCAAAGCCGCGGCGAAGGCCTGTCGCAACCTGGGGCTCGACACGATGGTGAGCTTCACCGGCGCCCTGGCCTGGCCGTTCCTGTACCCGTTCCCGCAGCGACCGGCGGGCTTGATCGAGACCGCGTTCGACGAGCTGGCGAAGCGATGGAAGCCGCTCCTCGACTTCTGCGACTCGCAGGGGGTCAACGTCGGCTTCGAGCTGCATCCGGGCGAGGACCTGTTCGACGGCGCCACGTTCGAGATGCTGCTCGACCGGCTAGGCGGGCATCCGCGCTGCGGCATCAACTACGACCCCTCGCACTTCGTGCTGCAGTGTCTCGACTATCTCGAGTTCATCGACCTGTATCACGAGCGGATCGTCGCCTTCCACGTGAAAGATGCAGAGTTCAACCCGACCGGTCGGCAGGGCGTGTACGGCGGCTTCCAGCCGTGGATCGGCCGCGCCGGCCGGTTCCGCTCGCTGGGTGACGGCCAGGTCGATTTCCGCGGGATCTTCTCGAAGCTCACCCAGTACGGCTACGCCGGCTGGGCCGTGCTCGAATGGGAGTGCTGCCTGAAGCATCCGGAGGAGGGCGCGCGCGAGGGCGCGGGCTTCATCCGCGATCACCTCATCCGGGTGACGGAGCGGGCGTTCGACGACTTCGCCGCCGGCGGCGTCGATCAGGCCGCGAACCGCCGGTTGCTCGGGCTCGACGGGAAAGCGCCGTGATCGAAGGGCGCGGCGAGGCTTCGGCCGACGGCCCCATCCGTCTGGGGATGGTGGGGGGCGGGCAGGGCGCCTTCATCGGCGCCGTGCACCGCATCGCCGCCCGGCTGGACGATCACTACGTGCTCGTGGCCGGCGCCCTGTCGTCCGATCCGACACGGGCGATGCAATCGGCGCGCGACCTCGGCCTCGCCCCCGACCGCGCCTACGGCGATTTCAAGGCGATGGCAGCGGCCGAGGCCGCGCGCGAGGACGGCATTGAAGTGGTAGGGATCGTGACGCCCAACCATTTGCATGCGTCCGTTGCCGCCGCCTTCCTCCAGGCCGGCATGCACGTCATCTGCGACAAGCCGCTCGCGACGACCGTCGCCGAGGCGCGCGACCTCGTTCGCTTGACGAAGCAAACGGGGAAGGTCTTCGCGGTGACCTACAACTACACCGGCTACCCCCTGATCCGCCAGGCGCGCGCCATGATGGCCGCGGGCGAGCTCGGCGACATCCGCGTCGTGCACGTCGAGTATGTCCAGGACTGGCTCACCGAGCGGCTGGAGGCGACGGGCCAGAAACAGGCGGCCTGGCGCACGGACCCGGCGCAAGCAGGGGCGGGCGGCGCGCTGGGGGACATCGGCACGCATGCCTACCATCTCGCTTGCTTCGTCACGGGGCTCACCCTCGACTCGCTGTGCGCGGATCTGACCACCTTCGTCTCCGGCCGACGGCTCGACGACAACGCACAGATCCTGTTGCGCTTCCGGGGCGGCGCGCGGGGAGTGCTGTGGGCGAGCCAGGTGGCGCCCGGCAACGAGAACGGACTGCGGCTTCGGGTCTACGGCAGCAAGGGCGGGCTGGAGTGGCATCAGGAGAACCCGAACGAGCTGTGGCACGCGCCCTTGGGTCAGCCGCCGCGTCGGCTCACCCGGGCTGGCCCGGGCGCCGGGCCGGCGGCCACCCGCGTGACTCGCATCCCGGCGGGCCATCCCGAGGGCTATCTCGAAGGCTTCGCGACCATCTACACGGAGGTGGCGCACGCGATCCGCGCCGCCCGGCACCGCAAGAAGCCCGACAGCGAGGTCTTGTTCCCGACCGTCGAGGACGGTCTCCACGGCGTGGAGTTCATCGACGCCGCGGTGAGATCAAGCGCAAACGGAGCAGTCTGGGTCAGAAAGGAGCAGGTGTGACGGGGAGGGGCTCGCGACATCGGTCGCCCCTTAGCGATTCGTCACCCGGCGGCTCTGCTGGAGTCCAAGCCGCTGTCCCGTGCGCTTCCTCTCCGCCGCGAACCCGGGGGCGCGTCCGCGAGGCCGTGCTCCCGCTCTCCATCGACGAGGCCGTGCACCACCCGCGCGATGTCCTCGATGGTTTCGAACCGGTCGGGCACCAATTCCTCATCGGGGACCTCCACGCCGAACTGCTCGTGGATGAACGCCAGCAGCTCGACCACTCCGAGCGAGTCCACGTACCCGTCCTGGAACAAGTGGGCGCGGCGAGAGAAGGCGGGGTCGTCGCGCGCCACGCGAAAATGGCTCCGCACGAATCCTTCCAGCCGGGCGGCGATCTGGTCGTTGGTCATGTCGGTCCACCCAAGGCAGGTAATGCCGCACGGTAACGCCCCCCGCAAATGAAGCGCGAGAGGAGCGCAGGGTCGGTGATGCCGTGCAACGCCGCGAACCGCGCGCGCAGCGCCTGGCCGTCTATCCCTCGATCGAGACACAGCCCCAACACACCGCCGTCCTCGCGACCGCCCACCTGCGCCCGCGTCTTCGGGCGGTCGTACACATAGGCGGGAATCTCGTCCCCGAACACCATGCGGCACAGGCGGGGCTTGCGGTCGGCGAGACTGAGGAAAGCCTCCGGCAGCGCCATGTAATGGTCGACGACCACGGCGTACGGCTGCACCGCGCGCACCCCCCAGGCGTGGAACGGCCCCACCTCGCGGTGCGAAGCTTCGAGGCCGCGGACCAGGGCGGCGCGGAGCCGGGGGAGCGGGACGCGGGGGAGGGCGTAGAATGTCCGCCCGCCGATCTGCTCGGCGTGGTAGTCGGCCAGCAGCTCGTTGGCGATGTCCCCGGTCAGCGCGACGGGTGCCGCGCTGTCGGACGCGTGCAGCTGCGCGATCCCACGGGCCAGCGCGGCATTGACGAGCCCGGCGTGCACGTTGAAGTCGCGCCAGTCGATGCCTTCCAAGAGCACGGTGTCGAGCAGCTCGAGGAGCTCGTCGGCGGACAGGGTGATCCGGGTCAAGGGCAGGCCCAGGTCCGCCGCAAGCCGCGCGGCGGTAAGTCGGTCACCACTGGACGCACTCCCGGCCCAGTCGAGATCGAAACTCACCGCGCGCAGCCCCGGAAGGTGGCGCCGCGCCACGACCGCGATCCCGGTGCTGTCCAGGCCACCCGAGAGGCAGACGTACACCGGGGTGTCACCGAGCTCGCGGGCCAAAGCGGCGCAATAGCGGTCGAGCTCGGAGCGGATGCGCGCGGCGATGGCTGCGACCGGCAAGGGTTGCCGGGGCGCCACCGCGCGCTGGGTGCGCCCGGGCGGGTCAGCCTGCACCGCGGTTGCAGGCGGCACCGCCCAGATCTCCTCGAAGCAACTGCCCGCCTCGACCAGGTGACGCGGCCGGGCCGCGAAGAGCAGCTCCCCGTCGGTGCGGCGTGCCCAGAAGAGCTTGTTGATCCCGAGCGCATCCCGCACGATCTGGACGCCGGCCGGTCCCCGGGCCACGCAGGCGAAGGCGCCACGCGGCTCCGAGGCGAGCGGCGCGTATTGATCGGGCGGCGTGGTCACGACGCGCCCGTTCGTCCACCCGAAGTTCGGGTCGAGCTCGCCTACGAGCCGGAACACGCGGGTCGCATGGCGGCGCGTTGCAGGATGGCCAGACCGCGTTCGCACATGTCGCGCGAGGCGGTCAGCGCCAGCCGGAAGTAGCCCCGATGGTGGAACAGCGGGGCGGGAAGCACGAGCACGCCCGCCGCCGCGAGCTCACGGGTGAATTCGAAGTCGTCCCGCCCGTCGGGCGTCCCCACGTACAGAAACAGCGTGGCATCGGCCGGGGCGACTTCATAGCCCGCTTCGCGCAGGAGCGCTACCGTCCGGACACGCCGCTCGTCGAGCCACGCGAGATCGTGGTGCAGCGCCAGGAGCGCCGGGATGGCGGACTCCATGAGCGCATTCGGCGTGCAGAGCCCGAGGATACGACTCCAGCGGACCGCTTCGTCGGCCAGCGTCGCGCGGCGCGGATGACGCGGCGACACGGCGAGATATCCGGCGCGCTGCCCCTGTAGGAAGTGGTATTTCCCGAACGAATACACGATGAGCGTCGCCGGCCAGGCCGCCGCCGGACTGGAGAACGTTCCGGCCGCCACGAAATCGCGATGCGTCTCGTCGGCGATGAGCGTGAGTGGTCTCCCGGTGCGGCGCTCGGCTGCGGCCAAGACGTCGGCCAGCGCGGCCCACGTGGTGGACGGGTAGTGGCGTCCGGTGGGATTGGCCGGCTGACTCAGCAGCACGGCACAGGTACGCGGTGTGATCGCCGCTGCGAGCGCCGTCACGTCGAGGCCGAAATCCGGTCCCCCCAAAGGTACGAGCACCGGCGAGAGGCCCAGATGGCGAGCGTACAAGGGATAGTCGAGCCACGCGGGCACCGGGATGACCACCTCGTCGCCCGGCTGTCCCGCGAGACGCAACGCGAGGTGCAGGCCGGCCATGGCCCCCGGCGCGAGCACTACGTCGCGGTATGACCAGGCAAGCCCGTGGCTCCGGCGCAGGGCGTCGGCCACCGCCCGGCGCGCGCGCGTTTGACCTCCGAAGGGACTGTATTGGAGCGACAGCGCGCGCCGTTCCGCGAGCGCCTCCACCAGCACGGCGCGCGTGGACTCGGCTACGCCGTCGTAGGGGTTCGCGTACGAGAAGTCGCACAAGCGATCGCCCAGGTGCACCACGTCGCGGCGGATCGCCTCGAAGGCCTCGAGCGGCGCGAGCAGCACCGCAAGCTCGTCCGGAATCATGCGCCCTCGCTCAGCACCGGCCTCGCGTGCTTGCCGCTTGGCAGGCGCGGCAGCTCGGTACGCGCCTCGAGGTGGGCCGGCCGGAGGTGACGCGGCAGCTCCGCCTGGCAGTAGCCCTGGAGGCGCTCGAGCGACCCCCCCGGCGCGAGCACGACGTGCGCGATCAGGCGATTGCCGACGGCGGGATCGGGCTCTCCCGTCACGACGGCTTCGACGATTTCGCCCGAGGCATACAGCGCGCCGGCAACCTCGTCGGGGCTGACGCGATGGCCGAGCACCTTGAGGAGGCGGTCCCGGCGGCCTACGTAGTAGATGAAGCCCTCTGGGTCACGGCGGACCAGATCCCCCGAATACACGACACGCTCCGCGTCCGGGGTGCCCTTGGGCCGGAGCGGATGGGGTCGGTACACGCGCGCGGTGGCGGCAGGATCGTCCCAGTAGCCGAGGCCCACGGTCGGGCCGCGATGCACCAGCTCACCGATCTCACCGGGCGCGGCGGGAGTGTCATCCTCGCGCAGCACCAGGATCTCGGCGCCCGGGATGGGGCGGCCGATCGAGTCCGGCCGCCGGTCCACCTCCTCCGGCGGCAGATACGTGCTGCGAAACGCCTCCGTGAGACCGTACATGAGGAAGAGCCGCGCGTGCGGCTGGGCCTGCCGCAACGCCCGGACTGCATCGCTCGGGAGCGAGCCTCCGGTGTTCGTCATCGTCCGCAGGGCAGGGAGCGGGGACCGGAAGTCCGCCGCGGTCAGGAGCTGCAGCCAGAGCGGCGGCACCGCCGCCAGCACGGTGACCGCCGACGCCCTCAGCGCGGCGGCGACGTGTTGCGGAACCGACGAGCGCTCGACGACGAGGGTGGCGCCGGTGGCCACCGCGCACAGCAGTTGATTACACCCGTAGTCGAAGCTGAAGGGCAGCAGGCTCGCGATCCGGTCGGCGCTCGTGATACCGAGATAGCCGATGACGGCGCGAGTGCCGGCCCAGAGATTCGCATGGCTGAGCGTGACCCCCTTCGGCAGCCCCGTCGAGCCGGACGTGTAGATCAGCTCCGCCACGTCCGACCCTACGCGCTCCACCGGCTCGAGCGACGCGGCCGGCGGCAGCGTTTCGACCAGCAAGGGTGTGGCCTCGGCGTCGAGCGGCCGCGGCTGCCTGGTGAGCAGCCGCCCGGTGGTGACGAGCGCGCGGGCGCCCGCATGCCGCAGGACATGCTCCACCTGGAGGGGGCGCAAGGTCTCATTCACGTTCACGACCACCGCGCCCGCGGCGAGGGCGCCGAAGAACGCGGCCGCGGCGTCGGCTCCCCGTTCCAGGAAGACGGCGGCACGGTCGCCGGGCTCGACGCCGGCAGCCTGGAGGGCACGCCCGATCGCGGCCGCCCGGGCGACGAGCGCGGCATAGGTGGTCGTGGCGCCGCGCTCGGACACGGCCGCACGGTCACCCACTCGGGCAGCCGTGTCCCACAGCATCCACGCGAAGTTGGGGTTCAAATCAGCGGACGTTCGCAAGGCGCCCAAGGTTCAAACAGGTGCGGGCGCCTGCTGCAACCCTCGTTCCGAGTGGGAGCAGGGCGACAAGTGAGTCGCCGCGGTGCCGCGGCGAGGCGTGCACGCCACACGTTCTGATGGTGGCGCAACACCTCCCTCGCCGTCCCGTTACGAGCCCGAACGTCTCGGGTAAGAGGGTCGAAGAGGCCCTGGAGGGCCATGTCGTGAGGCGGCCATCCACGCACTCACGCCCCGCAGATATCCTGCGGGAATGCTCACCTTGCTCAGGTCGTCAACCCCAGCCCAAACATGCTCTCGATGCTCGCCGCTGATGCGCACGGTTGCATCGGGGGCGATCGGTAAGCATCCGTATGCGACGATGACAACATGTACGTCGGGAGCAATCGCGTAGACCCATACATCGACGAGTGGTCCTACTTCGACAACCAATCCGGTCTCTTCCCTGATTTCGCGCCTGAGGCACTCCTCCGGCGTTTCGTTTAGCTCGAGCTTGCCGCCTGGGAGCTCCCACTCGTTCCGGTCGTTCTTGAGGAGTAGCACCGCTTGTTCGCGCAACACGACGCCCTTGATCGAAATCGGAAAGCGGAACGCCATGTTGTCGCGGGGGTGCATGGCTCTATCTCACCCGTAGCGCCGTAACTAACAATGACCGCCCAGCAGGACCGCGAGCAGCCACGCCGCCGCACGACGAGTCACGGCATCACCGACACCGAGTTCGAGTAGGGCTGGTAGCTCGCGTTCGTGATGTTCACCGTCCCCGTCCCGGGCGCGACGGCCTTGACGTAGAAGTAGCCCGTGCCCTGGTTCTTGGCCGCGACGGTGATGGTGCCGATGACGCCGCTCGCACTGGTGAACACGATGTTGCCGTTCGGCGCCAGCGTGAACGTAGTGGCGACGTCCGCCAGCCGGCCCTCCCCGGCTTGATCGTCCACTTGTAGCGAGACCTGGGCCGAATCCCCCTGCCGCAGCGCGCTCGGCCACCCCCAGAGGACCACAGTCCCGGGACCGACCCTCACCGGCAGCGTGTCGGGGAGCCAGCCGCTCGCCGTGGCGACCACCGTGTCCACGCCCGCCGCGAGTCCGTGGAGCGCGACCGGCCCCGATGGCCCCGTGCTGAACAGCGTGTCGATGGGGTGATCGAGCGTGGCCACGGCGGACGCCGTGTGGCTCAGCGAGACCACGAGGTCCGTCGGGATCCGGCCCTCGAGAAACACGGCGTCCGACCAGAACTGCCCGATGCCCAACAGCATCACCGAATCCGAGAACACCAGGCGCTTCGGCACGATCACCACGGTGGCGGAGGTCGCGGTGCCGTAGTGATAGTAGGCGGAGCGCGGATCCGTCGCAGTGATCGTCACATTGCCCGGCGCATTGAACGAGAGGTGCGCCGTCCCCGATGGGCCCTGACCCGCGGGGATCGTGAGGGTGGTCGAATCGAGCGACGCGATACTCGGGTTCGACGACACGATGTCGGCGGTCACATTCTCGATAGGGGCGCCGGCGCCCGAATAGCTGAGCGCGTCGAGCGAATCGCCCGCACCCACCACCACGTCGCCCGGGGGCTCGCCGGGATAGTGCGGGATGCCCGACACCGGGGCCCCGACGCCGAACTGGGGACGGGTGACCCGCACAGTCACCGCGGTGGGCTCGTGGCGGTATGCGGTCGCGATGATGGTAGCCACGCCGCTCGTATCTCGTCCGGTGAAGACGAGGGGCGGGCCGCCGGTCGACCCCACCGGCATGGTCAGGGTCGCGGGCGATTCGATGAGCGCGGTCGTGTCGTTCACGGCGACGTGCACCACCAGCGGCGCCCCTGTCACCGTGCGGTCGACTCCCAGATCGATCGAGCGCCGCTGCCGCATGCCGAGCGCGATGGTATCCCGCACCACGGAGAGGTAGAGCGGCGGAAAGCTCACCGACACGGGCCCGCTCGTGTCGGGCGGATACCGGCCGGCCGAGTCCGCGAACACGACCCGCGCGGTGCCGTGACTCGCCCAGGTCAAGACGCTGGCGGTCGCGTAGGTCCGGGCGGGCACATGGATATAGGCCGAGTCGGGATGGATGACCGCGGTGTCGGTGGCGGACACGTGGACGGTGAGCGGCGCGAACGTCGACCCGAACGCGCCGAGCGAGTCCCCGATGTCCACCTCGACGCGCGAGGGACGGTCGTCCGTCCGGGCGCCCGACGGTATTGCGGAGAGCAGGAACTTGGGCGTCGTCACCCGCAGGGTCACCGAATCGCTCAGGACGTCGCAGGCGGTGACGCGCACCAGCGCGGTCCCGGGCACGAGCCCGTCGACGTCCGTCCCGGGCGGGACCTGGTACCCAAGCGGTACGGCGACAGCCGCGACCGGCAGTCGGGCGACGGCGGAGTCGCTCGATTGGAAGTGCAGCGTAAGGGGGGCACCAGTGGTGGTCATGGCCCGTGGTGTGAGCACGGCGAGCTGCGTCGCGCCGATCACGATCGTGCTGAAGGGCGTGTTCCCCACCTGGAAGACGGGCGCGGCGTCGATCCGAAAGACGTTCGGTGTCGAGACGCCCTCGGCTGTGGCCACGATCGTGTCGAGCCCCGCCGCGCGTGGCGAGAGCAGGAAGGTGGAGTCGATCGTGGCGCGCGCGGGGGCGCGCGACACGAGCGTCACGCTCACGTGATGGGCCACGGGCGTCCCGCCCGAGTCCACGGCGACCGCCGTGAGCCCCACCGGGCACGCACGATAGGCGAGCAGGGGTGTGACCCTGACCTGCGCCGTCTGCTGGCGGACGACGATCACCGCCGAATCGCGCGTCCCCCCCAGTTCGAACACGCGTACCACCGCGCTCCCCTCGGCCCGGGCGAACGCGACGAATGTGTCGGGGGCCACGAGCGTGCCCGAGAGCACCGTCGTGTCGCTCACTCTCCAGCGATAGATCCCGGCGGTGGTATCGCTCGACGTCCGGGAGGTCGCCGCCAACCGGACCGCCTCGCTGATGAACTTGAGGCTATCGAGGTGGGGCGCCAGGCTGGTCGCCGTGATCGACGATTGATTCGGTCCGGCGCTCTCGTGGCTGCAGCCGAGCGCCACCGCGAGCAGGCCGGCTGCCAGGGTGCGTTTCATCTCTGGCCGCTGACCACTACCGGGGTGGGTTGGTCGGTGGTGGCGCCGTTGCCGAGTTGCCCTTCCAGCCCGCGTCCCCAGCAATAGATCAGCCCGGTCGTGGTGAGCCCGCAGATGTGAGCGTTGATGCCATTGGCGCTCAATGACGTGAACGTCAGTCCGCCGAGGACCGGGGCGGGCGTGGTTTGCGCCACGTAGGGGGGCACCCCCGTCCCGAGCTGTCCACCACCCCAGCAGTAACCCGCGCTCGCCGTCGTGACGCCGCAGGTGACCGACCCTCCGGCGGTGAGTGACGTGAACGTGAGCCCGCCCGCGACCGCCGTGGGCGTCCCGGTGCCGTACGTCACGCCGTCGCCCAGCTGGCCCACGAAGTTCGAGCCCCAGCAGTAGGCGGCGCCGGTCGCGTCGACGGCGCAAGTATGCTCGCCCCCGGTCGTCACGGACCCGAGGCTCAGCCCGCCCGCGACGGGACCCGGAACGTTCGGTGGTCCGTCACTCCGACCCAGTTGACCACCCAACCCCTGCCCCCAGCAGGAGCCCGTCCCCGTGGTCGTGATGGCGCAGGTGTGGGCTCCGGGATCACCGCGTCCCGCGCTGATCGCCGTGAAGGTCAGGTCGCTCGAGACGGGGACCGGGGTGGCGCGGTTGACGTACGTGTCGTCGCCCAGCTGGCCCCGGTCGTTCAGCCCCCAACAGTACGCCGCGCCGCTGGTGCTGATCGCGCACGTGTAGTCATGGCCCGCGCTGATCGATGAGAAGGCGATGGCTCCGGACACCTGGACGGGAGCGGGCGCAAAGGTGGTCGTCGAGCCGCTGCCCAGCTCGCCCTCCGAGACTCGGCCCCAGCAGTACGCGACCTGATCGGTCGTGACGCCGCACGTGTGGCGGACCCCGGCACTCACCGAGGAGAATGCCAGACCGCCGAACACGGGAGACGGGATCGTCTGGTAGTCGCTCCCGGGAGTGTTGTTGCCCAACCGGCCGTCCAGCTGCCACCCCCAGCAATAGGCGGCGTGGCGCGTCGTGACACCGCACGTGTGGCTGTCACCCGCGCTCACGGATGTGAAGACGACGTATGCCCGAACCGTCTCGGAGTCGCTTTGCGGGTCCTCGAACGGAAATACCGGGTCCGATGTCGCCGTGATGACGGCGGGACCGAGGGCCACGCTCCGCACGCGACCGGTGGAATCCACCGCCACGACGCCGGGTGCCGAGCTGGTCCAGGTGACTCGTCGGCCAGACATGAGATTACCGGCCGCGTCGCGCAGCTCGGCGGTGAGCCGCAGCGTGTCACCGGATTCCACGCCCGCGGGCTTCGGGGAGATGGTGACGGACGCCACGCCGCTCGAGAATTGCCAGTCCCCGGCGAACGCGAAGGTGTGCCCGCCCTGTTGTGTGGTGCAGGAGAGCGTGCCGACCGCCGCGTTGATCGGATCACCGCCGACACGCCCTTGATATCGGCACCCCGGCATGCCGAACTCGATGGTGGTGCCGGTCACCTGGCCCGAGATCGTGCTCGAGCCGGAGTTGTCCGTCGAGCCGGCCGGTCCGAAGCAGGTTCCTGTCTGTGTGACGGTGCCCGTGAAACTCGCCCCGGATTGGGCGATTGTAATCGTCCCCCGGTCGCTGCAGCTGATCGCGTCGGCTTGGTCGGCAAGCGTTTCCCGGAAGACGAAGGCGCCGCTGGTATTAGCGGTCGGTCCGGTGGGCCCACCGCCATCGCCACCGCAGGCGGCGAGGAGGAGAATGAACGGGACCAGGAGTTCGGCACTCTTGCTCTTCACGCGCCTCAATGACGCGTGAGGGAGTCAAGCGCGGATCAATCGCCAGGAGTGGCGGATCACGCGCCCGGGCATGGGCGAGCCGCACGCATCGCGGGTTCCAATATGCTGCACACTTAGGCGACCGCAAGGACCCCGTCGGCGGCCACGAGAGTCACGCCCGCGTGCGGAAGGACGTAGGGTCGCGCAGCGGTCGATCTCCGGGAGGGCTCGCCGCAGGTGCTCCGGCGAATAGACTTCTGAAAGCACGCAATCGTGCATCGCTAAAGACCTATCTGAAGAGGGGGGGGAGGATGATGGCTCGAGTGCGACGGACCGGAATTGCGGCGGCGTTGCTGGGCGCTGCTGTGATGGCGTGTCGACCGGCGCCAGGTGCCTTCTCCGTCACGAAAACGCAGGATCGCACGGTGCTCTCACAGGCGCTGCCGGCGATGGACGGGCGCGGACTGCGGGTGACGGTGCTGGAGGTGACGTACGGCCCTGGCGACTCCTCGCGACCGCATCGTCATCCGTGCGCGGTGGTGGGCTTCGTGATCGCTGGCACTCTCCGGAGCCGCGTGCAGGGGGCGCCCGAGGCGCTGTACCGGGCGGGCGAAAGCTTCTACGAGGCACCGAACGCTGTGCACCTGGTGTCAGCCAACGCCAGTGACCGGGATCTGGCGCGCTTCCTCGCCTACTTCACGTGCGACCACGACGCGCCCCTCAGTGAGAGGGTGCCATGAGCGCACACGACTTCAATGTGAAGCGATGGGCGATACTCTACGCCCGCATCGCGCTCGGAACCGCGTTCCTCTCGGGCATCGCGGACCGCTTCGGCCTCTGGGGCAAAGCGACCGGCTATGGAGATTTCGCGCACTTCGTGCAATACACGGCGCAAGTGAATTCCTTCATGCCCGCGTTCACGATTCCGTTTCTCGCCTGGGCCGCCACCGTGGCCGAGCTGGTGTTGGGGATCGCCTTGATCAGCGGTGTCTGGCTCCGTGGGGTCGCGCTTGGCAGCGCGCTGCTCCTCTTTTTGTTCGGCACCGCGATGGCGATCTCGTTTGGTCTCAAGTCGCCGCTTGATTACTCCGTCTTTTCCGCCTCCGCGGCGGCCGTGCTGCTCGCTTTCTGTGCATCCGATTCCTCCTCGACCTCCGCGGCCACTCTCGCGAGACCTCGTGAGGGAGGCATCCCAGACCCTACTTGAGGATCAGTCGCGGCGCACCTGACGCAGGTCACCGCCTCGCCGGCTAGTCCCTCGCATCGTCGGACGAGGCCATCTCGTCACGCCTGCCAACGGTTTTCTCTTGATCACCGCGGATGATCTCCTCGACCTGCGTCGACAACGTGTCGAGCGAGAACGGCTTCACGAGGAACCGCTCCCTGTCGATGAACAGTGTCATGTCGTGCGCCTCCGGTCGGGCCTCCGAGGTGATGAGCACGAACCGACCTGTGAGCTCGGGCCGGGCTTCGAGTGCTTTGCGCCAGAGCCATAGGCCGCCGCGCTCCCGCCCCTGCAAATCGGTGATCACCACGTCGAATACCGCGCCCTGCAACCGCTCCAGCCCCTGTACCGCATCGACAGCGATGGTGACGTGATAGCCTCGCCGCGTCAGGGAGTGAGCGATGGCCTCCCTGAGCGCGGGCTTGTCGTCGACCACGAGAATAGAACCTGCTTTCGGCACTCCCATTTGCCGTCGCCCATGCACGGGTTATAGACTTGCCTCTCCCTAACAGCATGCATTGTTGCATAGCCGTGGGCAATGCAGCAGGTGTTCCTCACGCGCGGCGCGTCAGGGGCCGTCGCGTCTAGCGGAGCGCTTGGAGCGCCGGCGTTTGTGGCGTCGTCGCTGCAGTCGCTCTAGACCTGGCCACGCTGGGTCCAGTGTGGTCGTGGCAGCCGTGCAACGGTCGTACGTGCAATCGCTGACCCATTTGTTTTTCTTGTTTTCGCTTATGTTGTTTCCCACATGGACGGTGTTCTTCGAAGGACCATAGCGCGCCCGCGGCAAACGTGAGCCCCAGGCAGAGCCCATGAGCCTCACGCGCTCGAGCGGGCCTGAGCAGCGGTGGCAGGAGGTTCTGCGCAGAGTAGCCATCGCCCTCAAGGGGCGCGACGTGGGCGTCTGCGAAGCGGACGCGCGTGGACGGATGCATCTACTGGCCGCGAGTTCTGCGGGAGACCTCGGCTCCGTTGCCGTCGACGAGGTGGAAGCCACGCTGCGCGAGCTCGGCGAATTACGGGCCACCGGCCCGAGCCCTCGCCTTTGGGTGGCGGGCCGCCTCAAGCCGCAGCACTGGTGTGTCACGCCGGTCTGCAGCGCGCTGCCGCAGCCGCCCCCCGCCGGCGTCGAGCGGCGCAGCCCCGAGCGGTTGACGCTCGAGCTGGGCGGCGTGTGCATTGGGTTGATCGAGGCGCCGGGCCGCGAGGCGACGGCGTCCGGCGCTGCCGGCCCTCAAGCGCTGCTCGCCTCGATCGCGGAGCAGGTTCCGGCGCTTCTCTGGACGACCGACGCAGCGTTACGCGTCACTTCGCGGTCGGGGTCCGGTCCCAAATCGCTGGAGCTGCTGCCCAGCCGCGTTGTGGGCGCATCGCTGCTCGAGCAATACGATCAGGGCGAACTTCCCGCCGAGTCGGTCGACGTGCACCGGCAGGCGCTCGCGGGCAAGTCGGTCTCCTACCAGATCCGGCTGGCCGACCGCTACTACGACGCGCGCGTGAAGCCGCTGCGGAACGACGGAGGCGCGATCGTCGGCGTGGTCGGCCTCGCCGTAGACGTGAGCGATCGCGAGCGGGCCCTCGTACAGGCGCGCCGCAGCCAGCGAGAGCTCGAGGACTTCGTCGAGCACACGCCGGTCGGGATGCGTTGGACGGGGCCGGACGGCACGATTCTCCGCGCCAACCAGGCCGAGCTCGAGATGCTCGGCTACCGCAGCGAGGAGTACGTGGGGAAGAACGTCGCCGCGTTCCACGTCGATGCGGAGGTCGCGGCGGACACCCTGCGGCGCCTGCGGGCCGGCGAGGCCTTGCCAAACGTCGAGACGCGCCTGCGCCGCCGCGACGGCTCGATCTGTTACGGTCTCGTCAGTGCGAGCGCGCGGTTTGACGGCGGTGAGTTCGTCCATGCGCGCTGCCTCACGCGCGACATCACGGAGCGCAAAGTGGCCGAGCTGGCCCTGGCGCAGTTCAAGGCGATGGTGGAGTCCGCCGAGGACGCCGTCGTCGGCAAGACGGTAGACGGGATCATCACCAGCTGGAACCCGGCCGCGACCCGCCTGTACGGGTACGCCGCCGAGGAGGTGATCGGGAAGCCGATCACCCTGCTCGCTCCCCCAGACCGCGTCGACCAGGTCCGCGGCATCCTCGAGCGCGTGCAGCGCGGCGAGCGCGGCGAGCGCGAAGAGACGACCCGGGTGCGCAAGGACGGCACGCACGTCGAGGTCGCGCTCGCCGTCTCGCCGATCCTCGACCCGCACGGCCAGGTCATCGGCGCCACGTCGATTGCCCACGATATCACGGAGCGCAAGCGTGTCGAGCAACAGTTGCTGCACGCGGCGCTGCACGACGCGCTGACCGATCTGCCGAACCGTGCTTACCTGGTCGAGCGCGTGACGCAAGCCCAGGCGCGCGGGCGACGGGATCCGGATTACCGGTTCGCGGTCCTGTTCATCGATTCCGACAAGTTCAAGGCGGTCAACGATAACCTCGGCCACGCGGCCGGCGACCGCCTGTTGACGGAGTTCGCGGGACGCCTGCGAACGTGCGTTCGGCCGGGCGACGTCGTGGCGCGGCTCGGGGGCGACGAGTTCGCCGTACTGCTCGAGGACATCGTCGGTCCGGCCGACGCGGAGCACGCGGCGCGCCGCATCCAGGACGCGCTCGCCGCGCCGGTGTCGTTCGAAGGCCGGGAGATCGTCGCGACGGTCAGCGTCGGCGTGGCGTTGAGCCGGCCCGGCTACACGGAGTCCCAGGACCTGCTGCACGACGCGGACCTTGCCATGTATCACGCCAAGCAGCAGGGGGGTGCGCGCTTCCGAGTGTTCGACGTCATCATGCGCGAGTCGGCGCAAGCCCGCGCCAGTATGGAGGCGGACCTGCGGAACGCTCTCGAGCGCCAGGAACTCCGCCTGGTCTTCCATCCGATCGTGGAGCTCCATACGGGCCGGGTGCACGGGTTCGAGGCGCTGCTGCGCTGGCACCACCCCCAACGCGGCGTGATCCCGCCGCTCGAGTTTGTGCCGCTGGCGGAGGAGACCGGCCTCATCCTCCCGATCGGGACCTGGGTGATCGCTGAGGCGTGTCGGCACGGGCGGCGCTGGGAGGATGCGTTCCCGGCGGCGGGCCCCCTCCGGATCAGTGTGAATGTTTCCGCCAAGCAGCTCGAGCGCGAGGGCCTCGTGGATGAAGTGCGGGCGGCGCTCGAGGAGGCGGGACTTGCGCCATCCCGCCTTATCCTCGAGATCACCGAGAGCATGCTCATGAAGAACGTCGACTCGTCGACGGCACTGCTGCAACAGCTGCGGGCGCTCGGCGTCGAGTTGCACATGGACGACTTCGGAACCGGATACTCCTCGCTCGGCCAGTTACCGCACCTACCCATCCAGGGCATCAAGATCCACCACATGTTCATCCACCGCATGGGAGGGCGCCGCACGGATTTGGAGATCGTGCGCTCGGTGGTTGAGCTGGCGCGGACGCTTGGTTTGGGTGTGATCGCAGAGGGTGTCGATACCGTCGCACAGCGGGAACGTCTCATCGGGCTCGGATGCGAGTTTGGGCAGGGCTCCCTCTTCTCAGAGCCGCTGGAGCCGGCGGCGGCGAGCAGGTTTCTCGCGGTACCCCCTGGCCACGACGCGTTGTCATCTCAGCCGGCGTAATCGCTCCCCGAAAATCCGTTACGCGGTGATCGGGATCACGACGCGTTCGCCATGCGGGTGCTATCAAGCAGTGAGCGTGCCGTGTTCGATTCGTCCCTGCGAACGTCGCACAGGGGACCGATCGTGCCGCAAAGGAGGAAAACCATGGCATACCAGGCCGAAATCAGTCGTAAGAACCCGGGTTGTTTCTTGTTTTTGGTGGACCAGTCAGAGTCGATGGAAGACCCGTTTGGCGGCGGAGAGGCTGGCAGACGGAAGGCCGAGGAGCTCGCGACGATACTCAACAAGCTCATCCACAATCTGAGCATCCGTTGCGCCAAATCCGACTCCATCTACGACTACTTTCACGTCGGTGTGCTGGGCTACAGCGAAGAGAGCTGTAAACCAGCGCTCGGCGGTGAACTGAGCGGGCGCTCTTTGGTACCGATCAGTGAATTGGCCAATAAGCCGTTGCGCATCGAAGAGAGAACAAAGAAATCGGATGATGGCGCCGGCGGAGTGATGGACCAGACCGTGAAATTTCCAGTCTGGTTCGATCCATATTCGAAAGGGGGCACTCCGATGTGCGCCGCGCTCAAGGAGGCGACCAAGATTACGCAGGCGTGGTGTCAGGAGCATCCGAACGGATTTCCGCCGATCGTCATTAACATCACCGACGGCGAGGCAACGGATGGAGATCTCGTCGCCGAGGCGCGCAAATTAGCGGCGGTCAGCGGCGAAGACGGTTCGGTGTTGCTCTTCAACATCCATCTTTCGTCGACGGCCGGACCATCGATCGAATTACCGGGCAACGGCAGCAAACTGCCGGATCAACATGCCAAACAGCTCTTTGAAGCCTCATCGACGCTCACACCGTTCATGGTTGCACGCGCGACAGAGCTGGGTATGCCGGCCGAGGAAAACTCGCGAGGATTCATCTTTAACGCGCAACCGTTGCACGTAATACATTTTCTCGATATCGGCACGCGACCGGCTAACGTGCATCTGCGGTGAGTACCACGGCAGTGGGCACCTCCTGCGGTGAAGCACGCCACGCGGCCAACGAGTGCGACATAAAGGTCTTCAGCTGCCCGAAGCTGGGCAACAGCCTTGAGGAGTACGAGGATGCCTGGGCGCATCGGCACACTGGCACCCCGGTCGGCATCCGCGTGGCGGTGGCTGACGGCGCCACCGAAAGCAGTTTTGCCAAGTTATGGGCCGTGCTGTTGGCCGAGAGCTATGTGCGAAGTGAGCTCGCCGGGGCAGAGTTTTTTGCGCGGTTGAAGCCAGCGCGCCGCCTCTGGCGGCGAAGACTAGCGGGCCGACCTCTCCCCTGGTTCGCGAGCGAAAAGGCCGAGCAGGGTGCCTTTGCGGCTTTTCTCGGTGTGGAGATTGACGCTCACAAGAACCGTTGGACGGCGCTGGCCGTTGGTGACTGTTGCCTTATGCATGTCGATGACGTCGGTAAACGGATGCGTGCGGTCGAAACGTTTCCCTTGCAGAGATCTTCGCAATTCACCATGAGCCCTTATCTGATCGGCTCCAGGTCGGACGGCGAATCACTGCAGGATCGAATACAGGTCAGCAAGGGCAGCCTCCGCGATGGAGACATGCTGCTGCTCGCCACGGATGCGATGGCCGCCTGGCTGCTCAAACGGCATGAAGAGGGGCGACCATTATGGAAGTGGCTCTACCGGAAGCTCGGTACGCCTGAGAGCTTTGCCGCGATGGTCGCCTACGGCCGCAAGAATGGATTGCGCAACGACGACTTCACCCTTGTCCGTGTCATTCATCACGATTCACGGGTTGAAGCGAAGGAGAGCTAGCGATGGGTGCATGGCCAGACCTGACTGAATACCATGAGGCGGTTCAGCACCCGCCAAGGGCTTTTGCCGACCCAGGATTAAAAGCGGTCACCCTCGAACTCGATCGGTTCGGTATGCCCAAGCCGGCCACCGGCGGCAACGCCGTGGTCTACAAGGCCAACGAACCGGGCGGGATTTTGACATTCAAAAAGACCTGGGCAATTCGCTGCTTCCTGCGCCCGATCAGCGACCATGCGGAACGGTATGAGGCGATCTCCAAACATCTTCGCAAGGTGCGCCTGCCCTATGACGTCAATTTTCAGTTTCTCAAGCAGGGCATTCACATTCGCTCCAACTGGTTCCCGATCGTCAAAATGCAATGGGCCAAGGGCGACCTTCTGCACAGTCACATTGAGAAGCATCTAGGCTATCCGGCCGCCCTCGCGGCATTGCGGGCAAAATGGGCGATACTCGTTCGCCACCTCGAAGCCGCCCAGGTTGCGCACGGCGATTTACAGCACGGTAATATCGTGGTGCGCGGCGGATCGATCCAGTTGGTGGACTACGACGGCATGTGGGTGCCGGCGTTACGCGGCCGCCACGCCACGGAAATCGGCCACCGTGCCTACCAACATCCCGAACGTAGCGGGCAAGACTACGGCCAAGAGATTGATCGTTTTTCAGCTCTCGTCATTTATCTGTCGCTGGCGGCGCTGGA